>JRHI01001029.1_pt1 | contig 26279 bp, 20 predicted proteins | sample 215371 | NCBI WGS metagenome assembly JRHI01 (sample SAMN02929681, study PRJNA255918) | sediment metagenome | biome: cave system; feature: Ice Cave; material: Sediment; isolation source: sediment from deep within a dark volcanic ice cave with no known source of... ...
TCGCCCTCGGCGGCGAGCACCCCGGAACGCAGTCGTTCGAGCAGGTGACGGCGGTTGGGCAGCGAGGTCAGTGTGTCGTGCAGCGCACTCCAGCGGAGCAGCTCGTGGTCCCGGCCCCGCTCAATCGCGATCCGGGCCAGTTCGATCGGGCGCCGGAGCGCCTGGTAGTCGGAGGGGCGAGGCGAGCTGGGGGTTCGCGAGTACACCGAGAGGCCGCCGAGCAGGCTGCCTTTTTCATCGTGGATGGGAGTCGACCAGCAGGAGGCGAAGCCACTGCGAACCCAGGCGTCCCTCAACACGGAAAGGTCGGATACCTGCTCCGGACGGCCGGTAAAGGCCGCCAGACAGGTCATCGCGCCCTGGTCGGGGGCCAGTTCCAGCCCGTCCGGGATCCCGTAGGAGGCGGCGGCGCGCAGACCCACCCCCGGCTCCCGCAGCCAGATCACGACTGGCCGGTCGTGAAGCCAGTAGCGGGTCAGCGCCGCCACCGCGCCCAGGCTTTCGTCGAGCCCGGCTCCTCCGGCGATCATCTCCAGGACCCGGTCGGCTTCGAACCATTCATCGACCGGCTGGAGTCCTACGATCACGCTGGCCACATCGGGATCGTCGAGCAGATTGGTGGCGATCAACTGGACGTTGACCCAGGCCCCGTCCGAGCGGCGGATCCGCACGCAAACCGGGGAGCGGGGTCCGGCGGAGTCGAGCACTCGCTGGAACAGATCCAGCATGCCGTTGAGATCGGCGGGGTGGACGTGATCCCCGAAAAAGCTGCCTTCGAGGTCCTCCGGCGCGGTCTTGGCCAGCCTTCCCACCGCCGCGTTGCACCTGGCCAGTATGCCGGTGCGATCGAGCAAGACGATCGGGAGCGGGGACTCCGTGTAGAGCTTGGCCGGCAYCCCGGGTAACGTGCGAGTTTCCATAGGCCCCCTTGTTGCTAGTTAAAACTAGGGACAAGGATAATCAGTACGTCATCCTAAACATGTAACTAATTACGCGGATTTGGACTTCGCTCTGTAAATCGCCAAGGGCGCTGCGCAGGTCCTGGTCACGGTATGCTCGTGCCCGGACCCGGAAGCGTGTGGCGGACTTCCGGTGACGCGCACCGGCTCCGTCGGCGCTTTCGGTTGAGGCTGATGATCGAAGTTGCTCCAGATCGGTTGACCGGCCTTTCGGCCAGGATTTTCGAGGCCGCCGGTACCCCGGGCGACATCGCCGAGCACGTGGCCCGGCATCTGGTCGGTGCCAACCTGGCCGGGCACGATTCCCACGGAGTGATCCGGGTGCCCTGGTACGTGGACCACATCCGCCAGGGTTGGGTGCGGCCAGCCGCCCGCCCGGTGTTGACGCCGCCTGACGGAGCCCGGGCGTCAGTCAGCGGGGAATGGGGATTCGGCCACCCCGCCGCCGCCCTGGCGATGGAGGTGGCCTGCGAACTGGCGGGCCGGCACGGAGTGGGCGTGGTCGCTTTGACCCGAGCCACCCATCTGGGCCGGCTGGGAACGTACGTGGAGGCGGCCGCCGACCGCGGGCGGGTGGGTTTGATGTGGCTGGGCGGGCTGAGCAGTGCCCGGGCGGCGGTGCCCTACGGGGGAGTCGAGCCCGTGTACGGGACCAATCCGATCGCGGCCGCGTTTCCGGCCGGCGAGGCCGGGCCCTTGATGATCGACTTCGCCACCACCCAGATGGCCGGCGGCAAGCTGATGGTGGCGCTCGATCGCGGCACCCCGCTCGAGCCGGGCTCCCTGCTGGACCGCGAAGGCCGCCCCACCACCGACCCGAAGGCCTTCTTCGAGGGCGGCGCCCTGCTTCCCTTCGGCGGCCACAAGGGCTACGGACTGGCCTTCTTCGCCCAGCTGCTTGGCCAGGTGCTCACCGGTGCCGACCAGACCGCGGATGGCGGAGGTGACATCTTCAAACGCTCGGGGACCCTCGTCCTCGCCCTCGACCCCGGCCTGTTCCGGCCGGCCGAGGAGGCCGCCGCGGTCGCCGCCGACTTCGCCGAGCGAGTTCGGGGCGTGCGGCCGACCTCCGGCGTCGACCGGGTCCGTGCCCCCGGTGATCCGGAGCGAGAGGCTCGCGCCGCGCGCGCCAGCGCCATCCCCCTGCCCGAGACCACCTGGAGCCATTTGCTGGAGACGGCGGCCGAGTTGGGCGTGGACCCGGCTCCGTACGCTGGCGCGGCTCGGGCAGAATCTTAGGGTGAGCTTCGACGACGACCTCCGCCTGGAGCCTGCCGATGGCGCCTACCTGGTCGACATCCCCCAGCACTGGCGCATCCCGCGCGGGGTCTTCGGGGGCTACATCACCGCGGTGCTGATGCGCGGGATGCAGTTGGAATTGGGCTCGACGGAACTACCACCGCGCTCCCTGACCGTGCATTTCCTGCGTCCGGCCCGGCCCGGCGACGGGCTCATCCCGGTGGTTACCGAGCGTAGGGGATCGAAGTCGGCCACCGTGTCGGCTTCTCTGGTTCAGGACGGTCAGACCGTCGCGATGGCTTTGGGCGCTTTCATCGGGTCGCGTACCGGCCTCGAGTTCAACGATCTCCCGATGCCGGGCATGATCGGCCCGCAGGCGCTCTGCAACGAGCCTGCCCCCGGCTTCCGGCCGCGCTTCGACCTGAACTTCGACCGGCTGCTGGTCCAGGGGGTGCCGTACGCGGGCCACGCCGAGGCGCAAAGCGGGGGCTGGATCCGGCTGCGCGAACCTCATCCGATCGACGCTCCGCTGGTGGCTATGCTCACCGATGCCTGGTTCCCGGCCACCCTGGCCCGGGTTTCCACCCAGGCCTTTTTCCTGCCTACCATCGATCTCACCGTGCACTTCCGGCACCCGCTGCCGCTGGAAGGCTCCGACATATCCGATTTCGTCTACATGGAAATCGCCTCCCGGGTCTCCGCTGACGGTTTTGTCGAGCAGGACGCCACCATCTGGTCACGAGATGGCCGGGTGCTGGCGCAGGCCAGGCAGCTCCAGGTCTTCATCCAGGGCCCTCCCCCCGGCGGCCTCGAGGAGCCGGCATCATGAGTCTGCCCACCACCATGCGCGTGATGGAGATCGCCAGCCTGACCGGGCCCGGCGCCCTAACCCCAGCGCGGCGTCCGGTGCCGGACGATCCCGCCAAGGTCCTGATCGAGGTGGTCTCAGCGGGGGTCAGCTTTCCGGAGCTGCTACTCAGCCGGGGCCTCTACCAGTACAAGCCGCCGCCGCCCTTCGTCCCCGGCTCAGAGGTGGCGGGAAAGGTGGTTCGGGCGCCGGAAGGCAGCCCGCTCGAGCCCGGCCAGCGGGTGGCCGGCTTCTGCTTCATGGGTGGTTTCGCGGAGTTCGCGGAGGCTCCGCCCGAAATGACCTTTCCTCTGTCCGAAGAACTCGACTTCGACCAGGGTGCGGCCCTGATCCTCAACTACCAGACCGCGTACTTCGCTCTGCATTGGCGGGGCCGTCTCGCCAGCGGCGAGACGGTGCTGGTCCAGGGAGCCGCCGGCGGCCTGGGATCGGCCGCCATTCAGGTCGCCCGCGGGCTGGGGGCGAAGGTGATCGCGGTGGTCAGCGACCAGGCCAAGGCGGATCTGGTTCGAGGATTGGGGGCCGAGCAGGTGGTGCTGGTCTCGCCGGCCTGGAAGGACGAGGTTCTGGCCGCCTCCGGGGGCGGAGTCAACGTGGTCTTCGACCCGGTCGGCGGCGACCGCTTCGACGACTCGGTGCGGTGCCTGCGCCCGGAGGGCCGGCTGCTGGTGCTCGGCTTCACCGGCGGCTCGATCCCGACCCTGGCCGTGAACCGGGTGCTTCTGCGCAACATCGACGTGGTCGGGGTGGGCTGGGGCGGCTTCATGCCTACCCGCCCGGACATGCCCCAGATCGTGCAGGAGGGCCTGGACCGGCTGATCCGAGCCGGCTACGTCCGACCATACGTAGGGACCCGGCTGCCCCTGGAAGCGGCGCGGCAGGCCCTGGAGTTGCTGGAGTCGAGGCGGGCGATGGGCAAGATCGTGCTCAGGGTGCGGGACTGATTTCCGCTGCGGCCGCTTACCTCGACAGCTTGTCGAGGCTGCTGAACAACGCCGAGGTGGTCCAGGGCGCGACCCGCTTCGGAATCGCCGTCCTGGTCGTCCTGGTCGTCTGGGGGGTGGCCCGGGCGTTGCGGGAGATCGCCTCGCGCACTCTCACCCGGCGAGGCGTTCGCGCCGATGTCATCCTGCTGGTGAACCGGGTGATCTACAGCGTGCTGATCGGGCTGGCCGGTTTCTTCGGCATCGCCATCGTGCTCGGCAATTCTGGGGTGGCGGTGAGCGGGGTCCTGGTGGCGGCGTTCACCACCGCCCTCGGCCTTCAGGATCTGTTCAAGAGCTATGTGGCGGGCTTCTATGTGCTGCTCGAACGCAACATCCGGATCGGAGACCGGGTCGAAGTCTCCGGCACCGCCGACATGGTCGGCGAGGTGACCGAGGTCAGGATGCGGGTCACCTACCTCAGGGGCGAGGGCGGGTCGGTGATCGTGGTGCCCAACACCGAACTGTTCACCCGCATCATCAAGGTACTGCCTCCGGGCCCTGGAGAGGCGGCACCGGCCGATCCGGGACGCGAAACCGCCTGAAGCGCCGACGTCAGCCGGGCAGGTCGCGTTGGCCGGGCTGGTAGAAGCGCTGCCCGATCAGTTGGTCGGGCAGGTACTGCTGCTCGACCGGGACGTCCGGGTGGTCATGCGGATTGAGATAGCCGTGGCCGTGGCCGAGTTCGCGGGTCAGCCCGGTGGAGGCGTTGCGCAGGTGGCGGGGAACCGGCAAGCTCCCGGTGCGGCGCACGGCTTCGCGAGCGGACTGATAGGCGCGGTACGCGGAATTCGACTTTCGGGCGCGGGCGAGGTACACCGCCGCCTCGGCGAGCGGGATCACCGCCTCGGGCATCCCCGCTATGTGCGCCGCTTGCTGGGCGGCGACCGCCACCTGGAGCGCGCCCGGGTCGGCCAGGCCCACATCCTCGGCGGCGGAGATGACCAGGCGGCGGGCGACGAAGTCGAGGTCCTCGCCCGCCTCCAGCATCCGGGCCAGCCAGTACACTGCGGCGTCGGCGTCGCCGCCCCGGACGCTCTTGATCAAAGCCGAGACCAGATCGTAGTGGTGGTCGCCGGCCCGGTCGTACAGGAGGTGGCCGCGCTGGATGGCCTGGCGCACCTCCTCAACGCCCAACCGGCCGGCGCCGATAGCGGCGGCGGCTTCGAGGATATTGAGGGCGGTGCGGGCATCGCCGCCGGCTGCCGTCAACAGTTCTACCCGCGCCTCCGGGTCGATCTCCACCGTCAGCGCGGCCAGGCCGCGGGCGATAACGGCGTCCAGTTCCGCCGGCTCCAGCGCCTCCAGCCGGAACACCCGGCAACGGGAGAGGAGGGCTGAGACCACCTCGAACGAGGGGTTCTCGGTGGTGGCGCCGATCAAGGTCACGGTCCCGTCCTCCACATGGGGCAGGATGGCGTCCTGCTGGGCCCGGTTGAAGCGGTGGATCTCGTCGATGAAGAGCACCGTCGGCCGGCCCTGGCGGCGAGCGGCGGCCGCCTCGGCCACCAGCCGGCGGAGGTCGGCCACGCCGGCACCCACCGCGCTGATGGTGACGAAGCGGGCGCCGGTGGCGTGGGCGAGCAGACCGGCGAGGGTGGTCTTGCCGGAGCCGGGTGGTCCCCAAAGGATCAGTGACGGCAGCCGCCCGGCCTCCGCCAGCCGCCGCAAGGTGGCCACCACCGCGGTTTGGCCGGCGAACTGGTCGAAATCGGTGGGGCGCAGCCGGCTGGCGAGCGGTGGCCGGGGAATCCGGGTGCCGCTCTCACCGGTAAACGGCCGAGCCGGCGAGCCGGAATTCGGCGGCCGGTCGACCTCCCCCGACTGATCGCCGAAGAGGTCGCCCTGGCCGGTCACCGGCTGGCGCCCAGCCGGTCGATCTCAGTCTCTACCAGTTCCACCAGTTCGGCCATGCCGGCGGGGTCGAAGATCAGCCGCGCCCCCGCCGCGGCGTATAGCTCGGACAGTGGACGGGTGCCTCCCAGGGCCAGTGCGGAGCGGTAGGCGGCGACCGCCCGGGCGGGGTCGCTCAGTGAGTTCCGCCAGACCTGGAGTGCTCCCAACTGGGCCAGCCCGTACTCGATGTAGTAGAAGGGATAGAGGAAGAAGTGGAGCTGTTGGTACCAGCGCGCCACCCGCTGGGCGGCGAGGCCGGTCCAGTCGACGCCGGGCAAGAACCGGTCCCTGAGCTCCGACCACCGCCGGTCGCGGGCGTCGGGGTCGGCCCCCGCCGGATCCGTGTAGATCCAGTGCTGGAAGGCGTCGACCGAGGCGCAGTGCCCGAAGAAGAGGATCCTGCCCTCCAGGTGTTCGATCCTCGCCCGGGCCAGGGCCGCCTCGTCGAAGTAGCCTGCCGCATCCTGGCCCCAGTGGGGAGCGGCCAGCAGCTCCATCGACATCGAGGCCACCTCTGCCATCTCAGAGCCGTAACGACGCTGCCACAGGTAGGGCAGTTGGAGGCTCTCGAAGGCGTGGAAGGCATGACCGGCCTCGTGGAACAGGGTGCGCACATCGCCGGCGGTGCCCGCCCCATTCATGAAGATGAAGGGCAGGCGCCGGTGGTGGAAGGTGCTGCAGTAGCCTCCGGGAGCCTTTCCCGGACGCGAATCGAGGTCGAGCAGGTCGGCCTCGATCATGGTTCTGAACCGCTCGGCGAGGGCCGGGTCGACCCGCTCGAAGGCGGCCACCGCGCGCTGGGCGAGCTCGACGCCGCCTCCGGCCGGACGCAGATCAGGCCGTCCCAGCGGGTCCGGGTCCCCCTCCACGTCCCACGGCCGGAGTCTCTCCAGGCCCATCAGGCGGCGCCGGCGCTCGAGGATCCGGAGCGCGGCCGGCACCATCACCGCCTCCACCGCCTCGTGCCATCTGAGACAGTCGTCGGGGGTGTAGTCGAAGCGGTGCTTCGACTGGTGGCAGTAGTCGCGATAGGAGGCGAATCCCGCGTTGGTGGCCATCTCCTGGCGGGTCTCCCGGAGCTCATCGAAGATGCCGGCGAGATGGTCGCGGGCGTCGATATAGGGCTGGGCGGCGGCCATGAAGGCGCGTTCCCGGACCTGGCGGTCGGGATCGCCGAGCCTGGCTCGCACCTGAGGCAGGGTGAGCCGTTCGCCGTCCCAGTCGACGCACATTTCGGCGATGACCTGGTTGAAGGCGGCTTTGGCCTCCGCCTCGCGGGTCATCAGCGGCAGGTTTTCAGCGCGGAAGAGATCGATCCGGTTGCGCAGCCGGCGCCCGGCCTGCTCCAGCCCCTCGGGCAGCCGGCCGGCCTCCAGCAGCCGCCGCGACAGCCTTACCGACTGCTCTTCCACCCGCGGCCCGAGCCGGCCCGCCCACCGGAGGTGGCGTTCCCGTCGCTCCGGATCGCGCGTATCCCGGGTGTAGGCGACGCTGCTGAGAGTTGCGGCCTCGTCCAGGGCGGCCTCCAGGGCCGACCATTCGGAAAGCCACGCTTCGAGGTTGTCGATAGGTGCCCGGGCAAGCCTCTCGTAAAGTGGTTCGATGTCTTCCCAGCTGGCATCCAGGAAGGCCTCGGGGTTCGGGGAAAGCGTCGAAGTCACATTTGCAGACTATCCAGTGACGCGCTCGCGCTGGCAGTCCGGGGCTCGCCATGGTGCCTCACAGACGAAGGCAGCCCGGCTTCGGCTGGTTGGCCGGGCCGGGCTGCCAAAGGGGGGAGGGTTGGCTGATGACGACCGATTTGTAAATCGGTTTCGGCAATCGATGTTAGCACATACTACCAGGAATTAGGTGTCGTCTTGGTAGGAATGGCATAGGTGCGCTCGTGCAGAGTAGGGAGGAGGCGTTGAGTTCGAATTCCTTCCCACCCGGCCCCGATGCGGTTGCCCGCGCCGCCCGCCGGATCGCCGGCCGGGTTCGCCGGACTCCTCTTTTGGAGATCGACGAGCGGTGGCTGGGGTCGGAGCCGGTCACTCTCAAGCTCGAACATCTGCAGGTGACCGGGTCCTTCAAACCCCGGGGGGCATTCAACTCCATGCTCGGGGCGCCGCTACCCCGGGCGGGTGTGGTGGCCGCCTCGGGAGGTAACCACGGGCTGGCCGTCGCCTATGCCGCCGCCAGCCTGGGCGTGACCGCCGAGATCTTCATTCCCGAAGTCACCTCACCGGCCAAGCGGGCACAGCTTGCGGCCACCGGAGCGGTGGTCAGGGTGGTGCCCGGGGCCTACCCGGAGGCTTTGGCCGCGGCCAGCGCGCGTGCCGCCCAGACCGGAGCCCGATCTATCCATGCTTACGACGACCCGTTGGTGGTAGCGGGTCAGGGCACGGTGGCGCTCGAGATCGAGGAGCAGGTGGCGCCGGCCGGCCCGGTGGGTACGGTGGTGGTGGCGGTCGGCGGCGGCGGGCTGCTGGCGGGGGTGGCGGCCTGGTTCGCCGGGCGCTGTCGGGTGGTGGCGGCGGAACCCGAGTCGTGCCCCACGCTCAGCGCTTCGCTCGCTGCCGGGCGGATCCAGGAGGTGGAGGTGGGCGGCATCGCCGTCGACTCGCTGGGTGCCCGGCGTCTCGGCGCGATCGCCTTCGACCTCGCGGTGCGGACCGGGGTGGAATCGGCGTTGGTGAGCGACGTCGAGATCCGGGAGGCCCAGTTCGCGGCCTGGGAGCGGCTCAGGCTCGCCCTCGAGCCGGGTGGTGCGGTCGCCCTGGCGGCGCTTCTCTCGGGCCGCCTGGAGCAAGGCCCCGTAGGCCGCCTGGTGGTGGTTACCTGCGGCGCCAATTTCGATCCCGGGGCCCTCTCCGGCGGGTAGCGGTAGAGCCTGCCGGCCCGGCCGCGATCAAGAATTCGTAATTCACTCGTTGTTCACGTTTCGCTGACCAGCGGGGCTCGATTCGGACCTACAGTCGAGTTCAGGGCCAGCAAGATTTGAGTAGTCAGTCAACGTCCATCCAGATCATCCGGAGCCGGAGTTGCGGCAGGTGATCGAACGGAGTGCCGGGCCCGCCGAACTGGCCGACGCGATCGACGTGTGCCGGGATCACCTGGGCGACCTGGTCGCGGGCCTTTTGGTCCCGGCGGCGGCCGCTGAGGCGGCTGGCTTCACCGCTCACCTGGAAGCGGCCGGCTGGGACGTGGCCGGCACCTGCCGGGCAGCCGCCGGGGCTTGCCTCGACAGCCTGGCCGCGGCCGGTGCCGAGCCGCCAGATGAGACTGCGGTCGCCGGCTGGGAGGCGCTCGGCCACCTCGGGGGCCGGGCCGGCCTGGATCCGGAGGCTTTTGCCGGCTTCATGCAGGTGGTGACCCGCCGGCTGAGCCAGCATCTGGCTCGGCTGACCCCGCTCAGCGGATGGGCACCGGCGACCGCGGAGTCGATCCGGGATCGGCTCGAGGTGGTGAGGCTGGTAGCCGTGGTCAGTTATCAGCGCGGCTACTCGCGACAGCGCGACCGGCTTCACCGGCAGAACCAGGAGCGGATCCGAAGCCTGCTCGAGGTGGTTCGCGCTGCCGCCTCGGCGGGCAGTCTCGAGCGCCTGGTCCGCCGGACGCTGCCGGTGTTGAGCCGGGCCACCGCGATGCCTCACGCCGCGCTCTGGCTGCGCGGCCAGGGCGGCGAGCCCGAGCTGGCTGGGGTGTTCTGCTCCGACTCCGAGGTGCGCGAGTTGCTCGCCCGGGGCGCGACCTTCCACGAACATCTCGAAAGGGCTTTTCGCCATCCAGGAGGATTCGCGGTCGCCATCCCCCAGGCCGACCGCGAGGAGCCGCTGCACGTGGCCGGCGCCGGCCTCTGGACCCCGGCCGGGGTGGTGGGCGCCATCCTACTGATGCGTCGCGGCTCGGCGGCACCGGCGGCGGAGGTGGTCAGCTTCCTCTGCGACGCCGGTGAGCAGCTGGCCCCGATCGTGGAGACGGTGGCCGAGTCAGACAGCAACTCGGGCACCGACCCGCTCACCGGCCTCAGCAACCGGCGCCAACTGGAAAGCTATCTGCGCGAGCGGGAGCTCTCCAGCCGGCGGCCGCTGGCGGTAGCCCTGGTTGACCTGGACGACCTGAAGGTCCTCAATGACAGGCTGGGCCACACTGCCGGGGACGCCGCCCTGCGGGTGGTGGCCGCTACCCTGCGGGCCGCCGCCCGGGAAACCGACCACGTGGCGCGGATCGGAGGGGATGAATTCGTGGTGGTGCTGGACGACCCCGGTGCGCAGACCGGCGCTGACTTCGAGGCGCGTTGCCGGGAGCTGCTGCCGGCGGTGGCCCGGGAGGTCGGTATCACCTTCCCGGTCGGCTTCAGCTTCGGCTGGTCGTCGGGTGACGGTGGTTGGCGTCAGCTCTTCGAGATCGCCGACGGCAACCTCTACGAGCGCAAACGGAGCCGGCGGGGGACGCCCGACCCGGCCTGAAGCCGGTGCCCGCGCCCGCAGTCGCGGCCGGCCGGTTTTCCCTTCTCGCGGATAGCCGGGGCTGAGCGCGATGCGCCCCGGCTGTCGGTCGCCGCTGGCGAGGCTGCGGCTCCGGCCCGGAGTCGGGTGCGCGACCGGGGCCACCAGGGTTGGGTTGGACAGCCCGGCTACAATGACTCTCCTAGCCCTGATGCGGGAGATGATGATCGAGGTCAGCCAGCTGACCAAGCTCTATGACGAGCGCCCCGCCGTGGTGAACCTCAACTTCCAGGTTCCACGCGGGCAGGTGCTCGGCTTTCTCGGGCCCAACGGGGCCGGTAAGTCCACAACCATGCGGATCCTCACCGGGTACCTGGCGGCGAGCACCGGCAGCGCCCGGGTCGCCGGATTCGACGTGTTCGACCAGTCGCTCGAGGTGAGGCGCCGGGTGGGCTACCTGCCCGAGTCCACCCCCCTCTACAACGACATGCGGGTCAGCGACTACCTCGACTTCATGTGCCGCCTGCGCGGGGTGTCCAGCCGGCACCGGCCGGAGCGGGTCGAGGCGGCGATGGAGGCCTGCGGCCTGGTCGAGCGCCGCCGCGACATCATCGGCCGGCTGTCCAAGGGCCTGCGCCAGCGGGTCGGCCTGGCCCAGGCGGTGGTTCACGATCCCGACGTGCTGATCCTGGACGAACCCACCAGCGGGCTCGATCCGGCCCAGACCCGGGAGACCCGCCAGCTGATAATGGATCTCGGTCGCAACCACACGGTGATCCTGTCCAGCCACATCCTGCCCGAGGTGAGCGCCACCTGCGAGCGGGTCCTGATCATCAATCGCGGCCGCCTGGTGGCGGACGACACCCCCATCAACCTGGCCAACAAGCTGTCATCCGGTCGCAGCCACCAGGTCCAGCTGCTGGTCAGGGGCGACGCCTTCGGCATCCGCCGAGCGCTGCGGGAGTTACCCGGCGTGGCCGGCCTCGACGTCGATGAGCTGGCCACCGGGGAGTGCCGGGTGGTGGTCGACACCGAAGAGGCGGACATCCGGGAAGAGCTCGCCCATGCCGTGGTGGAGGCCGGTCTGGGCTTGCGTGAGATGCAGAGCAAGACCCTGAGCCTCGAGGACATCTACCTCTCGGTGACCATGGAGGAAGAGGCATGACCGGCGCGGTGTCGACCGGAAGCCGCCAGCCGAGGGCGGCGGCGGTGGAATCGTTCTGGTGGCGGAGCGGGATGGCCAACGTGGTGGCCATCACCCACCGCGAGTTGCGCAGCTACTTCGTTTCGCCTCTGGGCTGGGTGATCGGCAGCCTCCTGGTGGTTCCCGTCTCCTACTTCGGCTACCTGCTCCCGGTTGTGGTCGGCGGGGCTTCCAACCTCGACAGCATGTTCCAGATCGTCTCCTTCCTGATGCTGTTCATGATCCCGCTCTTCACGATGCGGCTGATCGCCGAGGAGAAAAAGACCAACACGCTGGAGGTCCTGCTCACCTCGCCGGTCCGGGACTGGGAGCTGGTGGTCGGCAAGTGGGTCGGTTCCCTGGTCTTCTTCCTGGCCACGATCGCCTTCACTTTGATCTTCCTGGTCCTGATCATGGTCTACTACCAGGTGCGGAGCACGGTCACCGTGTTCGGTCTGCGGATCGGGCTGGCCGACCTCGACTACGGCCGGTTCCTGACCGGATACGTCGGGGTGATCCTGCTCGCGGGGGCGCTCTGCGCGCTCGGGCTGCTGGCCTCCAGCCTCAGCCAGAACCAGATCATCTCGGCCTTCATCGGCCTGGTGGTGATGCTTATGTTCTGGTACATCGGGCAGCTGAGCGCGATCCTGCCGGCGCCGGCCAATGCGATCAGCGACTACCTGAGCGGCTCCAGTCGCTACGCGAGCTTCGCCAAAGGCACGATCGTGATGCGCGACGTCTTCTACTTTCTGTCGGTGACGGCAGGCGCGCTCTTCCTCACCACCCGGGTGCTGGAGTCCCGGCGATGGCGGTGACCAGATGAGCCGCCTCGACCGCCGTCTTTCCATCGTGCTGGCCGTGCTCGGCATCGTGCTGGTGTTCGCCGGGGTGGGTGCCGTGGTCGCCAACGGCCGGGTCAACCAGGGCGCCGCGGTCATGCTGCTAGGCGGCCTGGCCCTGCTGATCGGGTATGCGGTGCTCAGCCCGGAGGCAGTGCGCGACCTGGTGGTCAGCCGCCAGGCCCGCTTCGGCACCCTGGCCGTGCTGATCACCGCGGTTTTCGTCGGCGTGTTGGTGCTCGGCAACGTGATCGTCAGCCGCAGCGACCGGTCGTGGGATCTGACCAAGGCCAAGCTGAACACGCTCTCCCCGAAAACCATCAAGGTGGTCAGAAGCCTGGATGCCGACGTCTACTTCATCGGCTTCTTCCAGCAGAACCAGCAGGACAGCCACGCCCAACTCGAGGATCTGCTCCGTCTGTATCAGTTGCAATCGGATCACGTGAAGATCCGCTTCGAGGACCCTCAGGTGGACCTGTCCGAGGTGCAACAGTTCGGGGTCCAGATTCCTGGCACTCTGGTCGTGCGTTACCGTGACCGGACCGAGCTGCTCACCTTGACCCAGCAGACCGAGCAGGACGTCACCGGTACCTTGATCAAGCTGCGTCAGAACCGTACTCCGGTGGTCTGCTGGGTGACCGGAGAGCGCGAGCGCAACCCTGACGATGCCGGTGAGAACACCGGGTTCACCAAGTCCATCGATCTGCTGAAGAAGAACAACTACGGCGTCAAGCCTCTGCTCCTGTCGCAGGCGCCGGGGGTGCCGGCGGATTGCGACGTAGTGGCCGTGATGGGACCCCAGCAGCGCCTCTCGACGGCCACCCAGGACAACCTGACCAGGTACATCGGGGCCGGCGGCAAGCTGCTGCTGGCGGTCGACCCCTGGCTGGATGCGGACGTGCTGGCCTCCATCAACGCGGTGCTCAAGCCTTATGGGGTCCGCTTCACCGGTGGCCTGGTGGTGGATCCCAATCAGTCGGCCCAGAACAACCCGACCATTCCCGTGGTGGTCCAGTACGGCAGGTCTCCGATCACCCAGAATCTGAGCAACCTGCCCAGCTTCTTCTATCAGCCCACCAGCCTCACCGGTGACGCGCCCGGCGACGTGGACTCGGTGAAGCTGGCCAGCACCACTGCCCAGTCTTACGAGATCGCCAGCCCCCGCAAGGAGGTCACCACCAAGAAGCCGGAGGATCGCACCGGGAGCGCCACCATCATGGAGACGCTGGAGCAGAAGCAGGCGGGAGGCAAGCGCATGCGCGTGGTGCTGGTCGGCACTCCGCTCTTCGCGGCCAACGGACCGATCACCCAGGCTCTGGCCAACAACCAGTTGTTCACCGGCTCGATCGACTGGCTGGCAGAGCAGGACCAGCTGATCTCGATCCCGCCTAAGGACGTGCAGTCGGTCCCGGTCGCCTACACCTCGGAGGAGCAAGCCTGGAACATAGTGTTGACCCTGCTGCTGATCCCGCTGCTGATCGCGGGGGGCGGGGTGTTGGTGTGGGTGAGACGGCGGGCTTCCTGACCCGCCGCCGGCCGTGATCAACTGGCGGGTGGCGGCGGTCGGGATGGTGCTGCTGGCGCTCCTGGCCTACTTCGCGTTCCGGCCGTCTCCGCCGGCGGCGGTCAAGCCCGCCTTCATCCCTTGCGACTTGGTGAACACCAACTACATCAAGGTCGAGACCCGACAGCCCGGCGGCAGGACCGTGACCACCACCCTCGACCGGGAGAAGGCGGGCCTGCCCTGGCAGTTGGTGGAACCCAAGCAGGGCGAGGCCGACGCCGCCGCCGTGCAACAGCTGATCTCCGCGATCAACGGCATCCACGTGACCAGCACCCTGAACCAGGCCCTCGATCCGGCCCGGGTGGGTCTGTCGAATCCCAGCCGGATCCTCACCTGCCGCGTGGAGAAAGGCCAGTCGTATACCCTTTTCGTTGGAGACAAGACCTTTGACGGGTCCGGGTTTTATGCGGAATTGGGCGACGGCAAAATCAAGGTGATCGCCTTCGCAGAGGTGGATGAGATGGACAAGGCGCTGGCCCAACCCCTGCTCAAGACGCCACCACCGCAGACTCCCGCTCCCGCCGGCCCCTCGCCGGCGCCCAGCCCGTCGCCGTCCAGGTAGGCGGCGGCCGGGGGGATCCCAGCCCAGCAGCCGGACCGGTGCGACGGCCGGCCGGCAATGTCTGACGCGATTCGCCGGCAGGTCCGCGGGCCGCCGGCGCGCGATCCACAGAGCGATTGATCGGAGGAGTGGAAGCCGAAAAAATGGATCTGTCACTGTACGCGATCGGCGGAGGCGTGCTCGCCGTCCTGTTCGCGGCCGCGCTGACCCTGCTGGTGCTCCGGTCATCGCCGGGCAACGCCCGGATGCAGGAGATCTCGGCGGCCATCCAGGAGGGGGCTTCGGCCTATCTGAACCGGCAGTACACGGTGATCGCCGTGATCGGAGTGGTGATCGCCATCGTGATCGGGCTGACCTTGGGCTGGGTGACCGCGATCCTCTACCTGGTCGGCGCGGCGCTTTCGGCGGCGGCCGGCTATGTCGGTATGAACGTGAGTGTCCGCGCCAACGTCCGCACCGCGGAGGCGGCCCGCAGCGGTCTCAACCGCGCGCTTTCGATGGCCTTCCGGGGCGGTGCGGTGACCGGCTTCATGGTGGTCGGGCTGGGCCTGCTGGGCGTCGCCACCAGCTACGTGCTGACCAAGAACCTCGATGCTTTAGTGGGCCTCGGATTCGGGGCGAGCCTGGTTTCGGTCTTCGCCCGTCTGGGCGGCGGCATCTTCACCAAGGCGGCCGATGTCGGCGCCGACCTGGTCGGCAAGGTGGAGGCGGGCATTCCGGAGGATGATCCGCGCAATCCGGCCGTGATCGCCGACAACGTTGGCGACAACGTCGGCGACTGCGCCGGGATGGCCGCCGACCTTTTCGAGACCTATGCGGTGACCATGGTGGCGGCGATGCTGCTCGGCTCGCTGCTCTTCAAGGACCAGGCCGGCTGGGTGCTCTACCCGCTGATGCTGGGCGCGGTGTCGATCGTCGGCTCGGTGATCGGCAGCCTGACCGTGCGCATCTACTGGCCGGGGTGGATCATGGGCGGCCTCTATGTCGGCCTGGTGGTCTCGGCGGTGGTGTCCCTGGTCGGCTTCTTCCTGGTCACCCAGAACTTCGTCAGCTCCGGGATGCTCAAGCCCAACGAGCTGGTCAGGGATCCTTCGAATCTCTTCCTGGCCGGAGTGGTGGGGATCGTGACCACGATCTTGATCGTGGCCATCACCGAGTTCTTCACCGAAACCCGCTATGCGCCCGTGCGCCTGATCGCCCGCCAGTCGGTGACCGGCCATGCCACCAACATCATCGCCGGCTCGGCGATCGGCATGATGGCGACCGGGCTGCCGGTGTTGGTGATCGGTATCGGCATTCTGATCAGCTACAATCTGGCCGGTCTTTACGGGATCGCGATCGCCGCGGTGTCCTTGCTCTCGATGACCGGCATCGTGGTCGCGATCGACGCCTACGGGCCGATCACCGACAACGCCGGCGGGATCGCCGAGATGGCCGAGTTGCCCGACGAGGTACGGGCCGTCACCGACCCTCTGGATGCGGTGGGCAACACCACCAAGGCGGTCACCAAGGGCTACGCGATCGGCTCCGCGGGTCTCGCCGCGCTGGTCCTGTTCGCCTCCTATACGCAGGAACTGGTCAAAGCCGGACAGGACATCAAGTTCGAACTCTCCGACCCGACGGTGATCGTCGGCATCTTCTTCGGCGGCATCCTGCCCTTCCTGTTCGGCTCTCTGGCCATGCTGGCGGTGGGTCGGGCCGGCGGCCTGGTGGTGGAAGAGGTGCGCCGCCAGTTCCGCGAGATCAAGGGGATCATGGAGGGTACGGCCAAGCCGGAATACGGCCCGGCGGTGGCGATCGTGACCGCCGCCGCTCAGCGGGAGATGATCCTGCCGGGTATCATCCCGGTCGCGGCGCCGCTGGTGGTCGGCTTCGTCCTCGGGCCCAAGGCCCTGGGCGGCATGCTGATGGGCTCGATCATCACCGGCCTCTTCCTGGCTCTCTTCATGACCTCCGGCGGCGCCGCCTGGGACAACGCCAAGAAGTGGATCGAGGAGGGCAACCTGGGCGGTAAGGGCTCCGAGGCGCACAAGGCGGCGGTGACCGGTGACACGGTCGGGGATCCCTACAAGGACACCGCCGGCCCGGCGATCAACCCGATGATCAAGGTGATCAACATCATCGCCATCCTGATCGCGGGAACGGTCGCCACTCACTACCTGATTCACTGATCCGACCGCAACCGAGCCTGCCCCCCGGATCTGCCGGGGGGCAGGCTGGTCGCCCGGATCAGACCGGGCTCAGGCTGCCGGCCAGGCTGGCGACCAATTCGTAGGACCTGGTCCGGTCCTCGAAGCCGTGGATCTGGCTCGTGATCATCAGCTCGTCGGCCTGGGTGCGGTCGAGCAGTTCCCGCAGGCCGTCCAGGACCCGGGCGGGCTCGCCCATCACGTAGGCGTCGTCGAGCGCCTGGATCGCCCGCAGTTCATGGGGGCTGTATGGGTGGGTGGCCGCTTCCTGCGGGCTGGGCAGCGTACTCGGTTGCCCCCTCCGGAGGCGGAGCATGGCCAGCCGCGCGGAGCCGGCCAGCCACCGCGCCCGCTGGTCAGTGTCGGCGCAGAAGACCGCCACCGCCACCATCGCATAAGGCCGGGAGAGGGTGGGTGAGGGCTGGAAGGCCTGCCGGTACAGGGTCAGTGCCGGCAGCGTGTTGGCCGGGCTGAAGTGGTGGGCGAAGGCAAAGGGCAACCCGAGCCGGCCCGCCAGCTGCGCGCTGTAGCCGCTCGAACCCAGCAGCCAGAAGGCCGGGGCATGGCCGGCGCCGGGCACCGCCCGGACGCCATGATAAGGATGCCCCTCGGGAAAGCCGGCGCCCAGAAATCCGAAGAGGTCGATCAGTGCTTGCGGGAACTCGGCCTCGGCGAGCCCGCCCGGGCTTCGGCGCAGGGCACGGGCGGTGGCGGGATCGGTGCCCGGGGCGCGGCCGATGCCCAGGTCGATCCGGCCCGGATGGAGCGCTTCGAGGGTGGCGAATTGCTCGGCCACCACCAGCGGAGCGTGGTTGGGCAGCATGAGGCCGCCCGAGCCGATCCGCATGGTGCTGGTGAGGGCGGCCAGATGCGCGATCAGGACCGGCGGACTGGAACTGGCGATGCCCGGCAGGTTATGATGCTCCGCCACCCAGAAACGGTGGTAGCCGAGGCGCTCGGTCAGCCGGGCCAGTTCGGTCGAGCGTCGCAGCGCCTCAGCCGCGTCGCTTCCGGTCGAGATGGGAGCGAGGTCGAGCACCGAGAGCGGTACGCCGCCAATGCCGATCACAATTTCAGCTTAGGTAACCGGGGCGGGCAGCACCGGGGGAGCGTCGAGTCGGTGCCGGTTGCCCCGATCTGGAGCCGGGGGGTGCCCGGATCGTAGACTTCGGGGGTGGACGACGACTACTTCAGGGAGATCCAGGAGCTTCAGATCCAGATCGCCGGCCTGGAGGAGCGGGACGAGGATCCGGAGGTGATCCAGGACCTCAAACAACAGCTGCAGGTGCTCTCCGCGATCTATCAGGAGGCGATCGCGCTGCTCGACCAGGGCCGCACCGAGCCCGAGTTGAGGCGGCGGTTGGAGTTACGTGGCTTCGGCGAGTGGAACCTGGACAATGTCTACGCATACGTGTACGAGACGGCGATCGACCTGCCCGCCAGGAACCACGCCCAGTTCGTGCGCGACATCTCCGGTTACGGCTACGCGGAAGCGCTGCGCTGGGCCAATCCGGCCGGCCCCCTGGAACCGGAAACGGGTGGTGGCTCAGCGCCGGTCGATCTGAACTGAGGCGACTTCGGAGCCTCTTACCAAACCAGCCACCGGCCGCGAACGGCAATCATCGAGCAGATCAAGAAGGAGAGCCGACGACCATGGCAGAGCGATACAACGCCGCCGCCGATTTCGTCGATCGCAACCTGGAACTGGGTCGCGGCGACAAAGTGGCGGTCCGTACCTTCGAGCGCGACTACACCTACGCCGAGGTGGCGGCCCTGGTCAACCAGGTGGGCAACGCCTTGCTCGGGCTCGGGGTCGAGATCGAGCAGCGGGTCTTCATGTCGATGCCGGACGGCATCGAGTTCCCGGCGGTGTTCTTCGGGGCGATCAAGATCGGCGCGGTACCGACCCCGATCAACTACCTGCTCCGGCCCCGCGACCACGCCTATGCCCTGAATCTGTGCCGGGCCAAGGTGGCGGTGATCCACGCCTCATTGCTGCCCGCCATCCGGGAAATCCGGCCCGGTCTGCACTGGCTGAAGCACCTGGTGGTGATCGGAGCCGAAGCTGTGGAGGCCGGCGAGATCGACTTCGCCGACTGGATCGCCAGCGCCGGCCGGGAGCTGAGCCCGGCCCCGACCGGTCCGGACGACTTCTGCTTCTGGGGCTATTCGAGCGGGACCACCGGCGACCCCAAGGGGATCGTGCACCTGCAGCACGACATGAGGTTCAGCACCGACAGCTACGCCCGTGAGGTGCTGCGGATGACCGAACACGATGTCACCTTCGGGGCCTCCAAGCTCTACTTCATGTACGGCACCGGGATGGGGCTCTTCTTCCCGTTCGGAGTCGGTGCGACCACCTTGCTGATGCCCGGACCGCCGCTGGTTTCCGAGGTGATGCGGATGGTGCGCGAGAAGCGGCCCACCATCTTCGCGGCGGCGCCCACCTGGTACGCGAATGCGCTCGCCGACCCCACCTGGAAGGGCGAGGACTGGGCGACGGTGCGAGTCGGCACCTCGGCCGGCGAAGCCCTGCCCGGGAGCCTGTTGCGTCGCTGGAAGGAAAGGACCGGTGTCGACCTGCTGGACGGGATCGGCAGTACCGAGGCGCTTCACATCTTCGTGTCCAACCGGCTGGACGACATCCAGCCCGACTGCAGTGGAACCCCGGTGCCCGGCTACGAGGTTCGTCTGCTCGACGACGAGGGCAATCCGGTGCCGGACGGTGAGATCGGGATGCTCTGGGTAAAGGGCGACAGCTCATTCGCTTTCTACTGGAACCTGCACCAGAAGACCAAAGAGACCATCCACGGGGAATGGATCAAGACCGGCGACCGCTACGTGTGCCGCGATGGCCACTATTACTACCAGGGCCGGGGCGACGACATGCTCAAGGTCGGTGGGATCTGGGTCAGTCCGATCGAGGTTGAGGCTTGCATCAATTCCCACCCGAGCGTCATCGAGTCGGCGGTGGTCGGTTACCGGGACGAACACGGCCTGGTCAAGCCCGAGGCTCATGTCATCCTGGCTCCCGGTCACCAGCCCGACGACTCTTTGGCGGAGGCGATCCGCGAGCACGTCCGCACCCACCTGGCTCATTACAAGTGCCCCCGGAGGTTTCATTTCGTGACCGAGCTGCCCAAGACTGCCACCGGCAAGATCCAGCGTTTCCGCCTGCGGGAAGAGGTCTAGGCGCCGCCATGAGCGCACGAGTTGCGGTGGTGCCGGCCGATGGAGCCGGCCAGGAAGTGATGCCGGAGGCGCTCAAGGTGCTGAAGGCGGTGGAGGCGGATCTCGAGCTGGAGCGGTTCGAGGTGGGGGCGGGGCCGTACCTGAGCCGGGGCACGGCCTTGCCGGACGACACCTGGCAGGCGATGCGGGAGGCGGACGCGATTCTCTTCGGATCGATCGGTGACCCCAAGATCGCGGATTCCAGGTATGCCGCCGACACCCTGCTGCGCATGCGCTTCGAACTCGACCTCTGGGCCAACCTGCGCCCGGCGCGCCTGTTCGACGAGCGCCTCAGCCCGCTCCGCGACCCGGCGCGGCGGCAGGTCGACTTGCTGATCGTGCGCGAGAACACCGAGGGGATCTACGTGGGCATGGGTGGCCGCTTCAAGGCCGGGACCGAGCAGGAGATCGCCATCCAGGAGGATGTCAACACTCACCTGGGCGTGAGCCGGATCATCGAGTACGCCTTCACGTTCGCCCGGCGCGAGGTCTGCCTGGTCGACAAGTCGAACGCGATGCACATCGCCGGCGGGCTCTGGCAGGCGCTCTGGAAACAGGCGGTCGCCCGACATCCCGAGGTGCGTACCCGTCACCTCTACGTGGATGCCGCGGCGATGCAGTTCGTGCGCGATCCTGGCCAGTTCGACGTGGTCGTCACCGGCAACCTGTTCGGAGACATCCTCAGCGACCTCTCGGCCCAGTTGATCGGCGGCATGGGGATCGCCCCCTCCGCCAATCTCAACCCGGACACCGGCCGAGGCCTGTTCGAACCGGTCCACGGCAGTGCTCCTGACATTGCCGGCCGGGGCATCGTCAACCCGCTCGGGATGATCCTCAGCGCGGCCATGATGCTCCGGCACCTGGGCCAGAAGCAGCGGGCTGAGGCCATCGAGCTGGCCTGTGAGAAGGCGGTGCGAGCGGGCGAGTGCACCCGCGATCTGGGCGGCTCGTTGACCACCTCTGAGGCGGGCGACGCCGTCCTGCGCCACCTGGGATGAGCCGCTGACGGCGCGATTCAGCCGGTGATCCTGTTCGACGGCCGGATTCCGCCTGAACTGGCCGCCCGGCCGGCGCCCGGGCGGGCGATTCGGGTCGGCCTGATCGCGGACACGCACTGTCCGGAGTTCGTCGGCCGCCTGCCCGCCGAGATCAAGGTCGCCTTCGCCGGGGTCGACCTGATCATTCACGCCGGCGACGTCACCGAACTCTGCACCCTGGAGTGGTTGGCGGAGATCGCGCCGGTGATGGCGGTGCTGGGGGATCACGATCGCCGGCTGCCACTGCCCAGGCGAGTCGAGTTCATCCTCGGCGGGCGCCGCTTCGGGGTGGTCCACGGCAACCGCAGCCGTCTGGTCGAGGAGCCGCTCACCTTCCTCGGCACGATCACGCTCGGTTACCTGTGGCTGTCCCCCGGCTGGCACAGGTACCTGCGCCGCCAATTTCCCCGCGCCGAGGTGATCGTCTACGGGCACTTGCACACGGCCGAGGTCTGGCCCGGGCGGGGGATCCTGATCGTGAACCCGGGGGGCGTCTACCAGATCTCGGCGCGGGCGGCCCGACGGCGCTTGCGCTCGGAGCCGAGCTGGTTCGAATGGTGCTTTTTGCAGGTCGCCCGCTTCCGGCGCCGCACGCCGGCCTCCTCGGTGGCGGTGATGAGGATCACCGATCAGGAGGTGGTAGTGGAGGTGGTGAAGGTGCCGGAGCCGACCCGGCCAGGCCGGCGCTGATTGCGGCTGGCCCGCCTCATATGGGCGGGGCCGCCGTTAGCTGCCGGGAGCCGGTGGGTATATGTTTGGCATCCAGTGATGGCTGCAGTGAAGGACTACTACGAAACTCTCGGGGTGGGCCGGGACGCCAGCGCCAAGGACGTTCAGAAGGCCTATCGAAAGCTCGCGCGCGAGCTGCATCCTGACGTGAACCCGGGCGACAAGCAGGCCGAGCAGCGCTTCAAGGAGGTCAACGAGGCCAACGAGGTGCTGAGCGACCCCGTCAACCGCAAGTTCTACGACCGCTTCGGTGCGAACTGGCGGGCGGCCAAAGAGGCCGGGCTCGATCCTGACCAGGCCTATCCCGGCGGCGGCAGTCCCTTCGAGGGGGTTCCCTTCGGCGGCTTTGGGGCAGCCCGGGGCGGGCGTCGTCAGACCACCCGCCGGGTGGTCTTCAACGACGAGGTCGACCCGGAGCTGAGCGACCTGATCAGTGGCCTGTTCGGCGGGAGTCGGGTGCGGGCCAGCCAGATTCACGAGGACATCGAGGCGCCGGAGCCCGAGGTGGAGTTGAGGGTGAGCCTGCGGGAGGTGCTGACCGGTACCCATCGCCGGCTGGCCCGCCCGGACGGGCGCCGGTTCGAGGTCAAGGTCCCGGCCGGAGTCGAGGACGGAACCGTACTGCGGGTACCGGGTATCCGGGCCAGAGTGAAGGTGCAGCCGGACCCGGTCTTCGAGCGCCAGGGGGCCAACCTCAAGATCCGGGCCCAGGTCCCGCTGCGGACGGCGCTGCTCGGCGGTGAGGTGGAGGTGCCCACCCTGAAGGGAACTCGGGTTCAACTGCGGGTACCCGCGGAGACCCAGAACGGCACCGTGCTCCGTCTGCGCGGGCTCGGGCTTCCTCGCCTGGAGGGCGGAGAGGGCGACCTGCTGGCCGAGGTCGTGGTCCAGCTGCCGGTGCCGATGAGCCCCCGGATCCGCGAGTGGGCCGAGAGCATGCCCGAAGCCTGACCTGCGCCATCCCGGGCGCCGCCGGGGCCGGCCGCCCGGTCATGCCGGCTGAGTAGGCTTAGGAGCAGTGCTCAGCGAACGCTACCTGCTGGTCCTGGTCTTCATCTCCGGCCTGGTCTCGCTGGGGGTCGAGTTCGCCGCCTCCCGTCTGTTGGCGCCGTACTTCGGCACCAGCCTCTACGTGTGGGGCGTGCTGATCGGCCTGATCCTGCTCTACCTCAGCGTCGGATACGTGGTCGGCGGGCGCCTGGCCGACCGCTACCCCAACCGCAGCCTGCTCTTCACCATCACGCTGGTGGCGGGGGCCTGGGTGGGCATGATCCCCCTGATCAGCTACCCGCTGCTCAGGGCCTCGGTGCGGGGCTTCGCCGCTCTCGATGCCGGGCTGGTGCTGGGCACCCTGGTGGCGGTGGTCGGCCTGTTCGCGGTTCCGGTCATCCTGCTCGGCTGCGTTTCGCCTTTCGCGATCCGGCTCCTGCTCAAGGACGTCGCCCGGGGCGGCAACACGGCCGGCGCGGTGTACGCGCTGAGCACCGCCGGCAGCATCCTCGGTACCTTCCTGCCTGTCTTCTGGTTCATTCCCAGCTACGGCACCCGACCTACCCTGGTCGGCTTCAGCGTGGCGCTGCTCGCCATCTCGATTGCCGGCCTGTGGCCGCGCCGGAGATGGAGCGCGGGCCTGCCGATCCTGGTGGTCCTGGCCGCGGCGGCGGTGCCGAGCGGGATCAAGCCGCCACTGCCTGGCCAGCAGCTGCTCTACGAGAAAGAGTCGGCCTACCACTACATCCAGGTGGTGCGCGTGCAGCAGCGGACCGAGCTGATCCTGAACGAAGGACTCGGCATCCACTCCGTGTACGACCCTACGGTTCAGGCCACTGGCGGCCCCTGGGACTACTTCCTGCTCGCGCCAAGCTTCCAGCCCGCCCGTGACTCCGAGGCCAGTCCCCGGAAAATCCTGATCCTGGGCCTGGCCGGCGGCACCACCGCCCGCCAGTATCGGGCCGCGTACGGCGGCAGCGTCGACATCACCGGGGTCGAGATCGACCCCGACGTGCTGGCGGTGGGCAAGAAGTATTTCCATCTGGACGAGACCGGCACCCACACCGCCGTCCAGGATGCCCGCTACTGGCTGGAGACCAACCCCGGCGCCTTCGACATGATCGCGGTGGACGCGTACCGGCAGCCGTACATCCCCTTTCACCTGACCACCCAGGAATTCTTCCAGCTGGCCCGCTCGCACCTCGGTCCGGGCGGTGTAGTGGTGGTCAACGCCGGCCGCACCGGCAGCGATTACCGCCTGGTCTCCGCGCTCGCCTCCACCATGCGCTCGGTGTTCGACGATGTCTACCTGGTGGACACCCCCAACTTCACCAACACGCTGATCTTCGGTACCACCCGCCCGACCAGTCTGGGCGATGTGCGCCACAATCTGGCTTTGGTTCGGGAGCCGCTGGTCCGCCAGATCGCGGCCAGCGCCGAGAGCCCGCGGGGCAACCTGCGGGAGTCGCAGGATCACGGGCAGGTGTTCACCGACGACCTGGCTCCGGTCGAGCGGCTGATCGACCAGATCATTCTCGGTTTCGTCACCGGCGAGCGATGACCGGCACACTGTCCTGCCCCCCGATCCCCCGGTACTCGATTCGCCAGCACCGTCTCGACCGGATACCCTGTAGGCAGCCAGACAGATGAACAGCTCCAGTTCTGATCGGAAGTCGGCGGCGGGGTCGCCGCGGCCGTCCGGCCGCCCTTCCCTCGGCGACCGGCAGCCACCCCGGAATTTGCGCGACACGCTCCTCAGCTGGCGGTTCTGGCTGCCTGTGGTGGTCCTGCTGTTTCTCAACTACGTGATCTTCAACGGCGCCCAGGTGATGAATCAGCCGGCTCAGGTGACGATCAGCTACACCGACTTCAAGGCCCAGGTGATGGCCGACAACGTGATCAGCATCACCAGCGTCGGCGACAGCATCTCGGGGGTCACCCGGGTGCCGGTGGCGGAGTCGCCGGGCAGCCCTAACCGGGCCACCCACTTCAACACCCAGCGACCGGCGTTCGCCGACAACGACCTCGAGAGCTTGCTCGAGCAACACCACGTGATCGTCAACGCCAGGCCTGAGGGCCAGTCGCCGTGGTGGGTGACCGCGCTCTTCAGCTTCGGTCCCGCCCTCCTCCTGGTCGGCCTGTTCGCCTGGTTGGGCCGGCGCGCTTCGATGGCCGGCGGGATGTTCGGGCTGGGCCAGAGCCGGGCCAGGCTCTACAACCCGGACCGGCCGGGGGTCACCTTCAAGGATGTGGCCGGCATCGACGACGCCAAACAGGAGCTCCAGGAGGTGGTCGACTTCTTGAAACGGCCGGAGCGCTACCAGCGTTTGGGAGGCACCATGCCCAAGGGGGTGCTGCTGGTCGGTCCGCCCGGCACCGGCAAGACCCTGCTGGCGCGGGCGGTCGCGGGTGAGGCCGGGGTGCCTTTCTTCAGCGTCTCCGCCTCCGAGTTCGTGGAGATGATCGTGGGGGTGGGCGCCTCCCGGGTGCGCGATCTGTTCGCCAAGGCCCGGGCGGCGGCGCCGGCGATCATCTTCATCGACGAACTGGACGCGATCGGGCGGAGCCGCTCGGCGACCGTCCGGATCGGTGCCAACGATGAACAGGAGCAGACGCTCAACCAGATTCTCACCGAAATGGATGGTTTCGACTCCCGCGAGGGGGTGATCGTGCTCGCCGCCACCAACCGGCCCGACGTCCTCGACCCGGCCCTGCTCCGGCCCGGCCGCTTCGACCGCCGGGTCATGGTCCAACCCCCGGACCGGGCCGGGCGGCTGGCCATACTCAAGATCCATACCGCCGCCCTGCCCCTGGCTCCCGACGTCGATCTCGATGCCCTGGCCGCCCAGACCCCAGGTTTCGTGGGGGCTGATCTTCGTAACCTGGCCAACGAGGCGGCGCTGGCGGCAGCCCGGCGTGAGGCCGACATGGTCACCATGCGGGACTTCATGGAGTCGATCGAAAAGGTGCTGCTGGGCGCCGAGCGCAAAATCATGCTCACCGACGCTGACCGGGAGCGGATCGCCTATCACGAGGCCGGCCACGCCCTGCTCGGCCTGCTCCTGCCCGGCGCCGATCCGGTGCGGAAGGTGACCATCGTGCCCCGTGGCCGGGCGCTCGGGGTGACCGTGCAGAGCCCGGTCGACGACCGTTTCAACTACGGAGAGGACTATTTGAGGGTCCGAATCACCGGGGCGCTGGGCGGCCGGGCGGCCGAGCGCCTGGTCTACGGGGTGGTCACCACCGGGGCCGAGAATGATCTCCAGCAGGTTACCGCGATCGCCCACGACATGGTGGTCAGGTGGGGCATGAGTCCCAAGGTGGGGCCACTCAACTTCAGTGGTGAGGGCGCCCAGAGTCCGATCCTGCTGGGCTCGCGGCCGTACAGTGAGGCCACCGCGGCGGTCATCGACGCCGAGGTGCGGCGGATCGTCGAGGAGTGCGAGCGCCAGGCGCTGGAACTGCTCACCCAGCATCGCGATCGGCTGGAGGCCCTCACCCAGGCGCTGCTGCGCGAGGAGTCGCTCGACGAGGAGGAGGTGCTCAAGGTGACCGGTCTGGGTGGCTCGGCACCCCGGCC
>JRHI01001030.1_pt1 | contig 26257 bp, 22 predicted proteins | sample 215371 | NCBI WGS metagenome assembly JRHI01 (sample SAMN02929681, study PRJNA255918) | sediment metagenome | biome: cave system; feature: Ice Cave; material: Sediment; isolation source: sediment from deep within a dark volcanic ice cave with no known source of... ...
CTACGCTCGCGTGCATAGCTGCGCGCGACACGCCGGCGCGGACGACGGTGTTCCTCGCCGGAATGCGCGGAGCGCTTCCGCTCGCGCTCGCGCTCGGGCTACCGAGTGGCCTCAAATACCGCTCGGAAATCATCGACGGCGTCTTCGCAACCGTCCTCGTTACGCTGGTGCTGCAGGGCGCCGCGCTCGAGCCCATGGTGCGGCGCGCGTACCGGGGAACACGCAAGATTCCGAACTCGTAGCGCCCGTCGGAAGCGCGTGCGGCGGCGGCCCCGCGATTACGGGCGCCGGCAAAGTTCCGATGTGAACGTTTTCCAATCTTCATTTTGCAAACGTTGGAAGTCGCGCCGGAAGAGATGAGAGCCAAGCGATGTGTAGACCATGCGGACGGGAAGTCGCGAGTCTTTGTGCGGGACGCTGCCGTCGAAAGTCCAGCCTTTTGCGAGCCACTTAGGAGCCGTGCCGGTATACGCGTTTCCTTGCGTGACCGTGTTCCAAAGATCGGTCGCCCGGACGTATTGATAGACCTCGTCGATGGTGAAAACGTGCTTCGCGATGATAAGCTCGTTATGAAGTTTGATCGTTCCGTCGGACCCTGCGGTATAGGTATGCTTTGCCATGTCGCCGCGCGACGTCACGCACGACCAGGTGCCGCCGACGAGCGTGTACGCTCGGTCTTGCACTCGGTTTCCGGCTGCCGAGCGTGCTGGATGCGTCACGCGCGGTGCGCGTGTTTCGCGGGTCGGGCGTGGGGAGGGAGACGGCGTCGCCTTCGGAAGTTTCGTCGCCGTCCGAGCCGCCGGGTGCGGCGGCGTCACGAACGGAGCGCGTGTCGGTGCCTCGCTCACGATCGCAATTGGGGTCAACGTCGCGTTGGGCGTCTCGACCGGCCTCGGTCCGAATGGCCCCGCGGCGGCTCTCGGTTCGGGTGTCGGCGCGGCTGTCGGTGTGGGTATAGCCGCGATCGCCGGTTCCGGCGTCGGGCGCGGCGTGGGTGTCGGACGCGATGTGCGCGGCGAACGCGGAGCGCGCGTCGGACGCGGCGTTGGTGTCGGAAGCGGTGCCGAGGGTTGCGGCGCGAGCACAGGAAGCGACGATGTCGGCGTCGGGAGCGGCGGCGCGAACAGCGTCGGCTGCGGGGGGGCGGTCGGTTCGGGGGTCGGTATTGGCGTCGGCCGCGGCGTCGGCGTTGCCGTCGGCGTTGCCGTTGGCCGTAGGGTAGGCAGCGGCGTCGGGCGCACTGTCGGCGCCGGCGTCGGGCGCAGCGTCGGCGTTGGCGTGGGGCGCAACGTCGGCGTCGGACTGGGCGGGGACGTCGGTGTCGGACGTGGTGTGGGCGTCGCTGTCGGACGTGGTGAGGGCGTCGGCGTGGGACGCGGTGCGGGCGTCGGCGTGGGACGCGGTGTGGGCGGCGACGTCGGACGCGGTGTGGGCGTCGGCGTCGGACGCGGCGTAGGCGGCGACGTCGGACGCGGTGTGGGCGTCGGCGTCGGACGCGGCGTCGGCAAGGGCGTCGGACGAAGTGTCGGACGAAGGGTCGGTGTCGTTGAGGGAGGTGGTGTCGGACGCGGCGACGGGGACGGCGTGGCGAGGGCGAGCGCGGGCGAAGTGGCGGGGAGCGGGCCGAGCACCGGATTCGCGGAGCGGCTGCGGCGACACAAGTACTCGCTATCGTCTTTCCAGGAACCGTCGAGTTGGCGCTGATGCTCGCGGCGAAAGACGTCGTTCGAGAGCTGCGTGTAAACGATTCGAACGGGTCGCGGCGTGTCGCGAACGATCTCGGTACCCGTGAAGACCCAGTGCTCGCGTTGCCACGCTCGCGCCGAAAGCTGCATGCCGCCGAAAAAACGATTCGCCGGCGCGGTCAAGCTCCAGCTGCCGTTGCGGCGATTGTAGGCAAAACTCTCGTTTACGGTACCCTCCGAACCCGTCGACGTGCGAACGTCGTTCGCGAGCGACAGCGATCCATCCGGCGCGGCGGTATACGTCTCGATGGACGAGTTGCCTAGGGCCGAACCCGTACACTCCCACGTGCCGAAAAGCCGCGCAGCGTCGGGAGAAGCCGTTTTCGCGGCGCCTGCTGGGGCGCCGAAGGCCGATGCGGCCACGATTGTGACGGCGAATATCAGAAACGCTCGCATGCTTCCAGTAAACCTTCCCCGACTGCGGAATGTTAGCATGAAGTCGAGGTCAGAAATCGACGCCGTGGCCGCGGGCGTATTGGCGCAGTTCGACGCTGATGGTAGCGCCGGGTGGCAAGCGCCAACCGGGCAATGGTAACGCAAGCGGTTTCTCGCCCGTACGTGAGGTTCCGGCAAACGGGTCGTCCGCCGGAGCAAAGCGCACGGGCCACGGTACGGCTTGACGTTCGTACGTACCGTCGGAGAAGCGCACGTTGCACGCAACGTAGTAGTAATTGAAATCACCCTCGGTCCAATCTTTGACCGGGTCGCAGAGTCCGTGATGATTGCGATCGCCTTGTGAGAAATTCGAAGCGTCCAGACCGTAGTGCTTCGCCTCGACGGCCGCGGCGGACGGAACTGCGAGCGGATCGCGACCGTTTCGATCGTTTGCAATCGCAGCGCGTAAAGAATCTTGGATCGACGCGATGCGCGCGTCGCTGAGTTGCGGCTGCGTCTCGGCGGCGGGAGCGGCGGGCGGCGGCAGTATAGGCGCACGCTGCGGGATTATCTTCGCAAGTTCGTGATGCGTGGGATGAAGCGCGAGCGTCTTCGGCTTTATTGCGCGCTTCGGCGCGGGCGCCGCCGTTGCAATCGCCGCGCGTTCGTGCGGCGGTTCGCGCCGGACCCGCGGATGCAGCGGCGCTGGCCGGCGTTCGCGCGTCCTGCGCGCGATGCTGAGCCGCTCGACGATGGTGACGATTTCGCGCGGCATCGGTTTCTTAGGCAGCACGAGCGATCGAAGATCGACGCGCAGTATGATAAGCGCGAGCAGCGCGTGAACGAGCAGAGATCCCGCAAGCGCGAACCAGCGGCGGCGACGTGCTAGCATGAAAATATCGTCATTCGGCTGAGATTCGGCCGCTTCGCGCGAAGGGCGGGGTCGTGCAACACACGCTCGACCTCACGACGCAACTCGGCGACGGAATCGTCCAGATTCGCCTTCCCATGTCCGGCAATCCGCTTCGCTACGTCAACGCCTATCTGCTCGAAGACGACGATGGATATACTCTGGTCGATTGCGGATGGAAGGCGGACGACGTCTTTGCAGCCCTTCGCGCGGGGCTTGCTGCGAGTGGAATCGGGCTCGGTGACATCGCACGGCTGCTCGTAACGCACGCCCATTTCGATCACTACGGGCTGGCCGCAACGCTGAGGCGTGCCGGCGTCCCGGACCTGCAACTTCATCGCGCCGATTGGGAGTTCGCGCAACTATTGCTCGAAGATTCCGCTGCGCTCGATCGCGCCGCAGATGCTTGGATCGCGCGTAACGGTTTGCTCGCCGGCGATGCACCCGAAGAGGACGTGCAATACCATCGCAGCGAGCTTGCCGAGGCCACTCTCTTGCTCGAAGACGGCGACCCTATCGGGCGTTTGCGAGCCGTATGGACGCCCGGACATTCGCCGGGGCATGTCTGCTTCGCCGATTCGCGTAGCGGCATGTTGCTCGCGGGCGACCACATTCTCGATCCGATTACCCCGCACGTCGGGGTGTGGAGCGAACGGCGCGAGGATCCGCTCGGCGCATATATCGCATCGCTGCACAAAGTCGCGAAGCTCGGGGCCACGGGAGTTTTGCCGGCGCACGGCGAGCCCTTCGCAGATCTCGCGCGCCGCACGCGCGAACTGCTCGCGCATGAAGACACACGCGAAGCGCAGGTGATCGCGGTTATCGAGCGCAGCACTACCGACGCAACGACGGTCGCACGCGCGATTCCCTGGACGCGCCGCAATCGCAACTTCGGGGAGCTCTCACCCGCGCACCAGCAATTTGCCGTAGCCGAAACGCTCGCCCACCTCGAGTACGCGCGCGAGCGGGGCGTCGTCACGCGCAACCAACACGCGATACCGTACACGTATGCGCGGTGCTGAAGGTCGGCGATACGTTCGAGCGGCGTGCCCGTTGGAGCGAGGCGGAGATCGCCGCTTTCGCAGCCTTGACGGGCGATACGAATCCTTTGCACCACGATGCGGCGTTCGCGGCCACCACGCGCTTCGGCGGCATCATCGCGTCGGGCGCGCAGAGCGTGGCATTTCTCACGGCGCTGTGCGGCGCGCAAGCGACGCTACAGAATCCGGGACTGGGTCTTGCGTTCAACTTTACGTTACGCGGTGCTGCACGCGCGAACGAAGATTTGCTGTTCCGTTGGGGAATCGTAGCCGTTTCCGACAGCGAAAAACCGCGCGGCACGCGCGTCGATCTCAGCGGCGCCCTTGGCGAGGGCGGCCGCACGATCGTAACGGCAACCGGATCGATTCTCTGCGTCGCGCGGCTCTGAAGCGCGGGCCGGCGTCAACGTTTAGTGTGCGTGCCCGTCGAAGAGTTTCAGTGCGAGTGCTCCATGCGTCGCGGCTGCGCCCGCGCGCAAGGCGGCTGCGATGAACGTAACTTCGACCAGTTCTTCACGCGTCGCACCCGCGCGTTTTGCGTTGCCGGTATGGACGTCGAGGCAATACGGGCATTGCGTCGTGAGCGCGACGCCGAGTGCGATCAATTCGCGATATTTCTGAGGGATCGCGCCGTCGGTTCGCCCGACGATCTTATCGAGAGCGACAAAACCGGCGAATTCCGTCGGCGCTAGTTTCTGCATCTCACCGAGAAGCGCGAGGTCGGCGTGGGCGTTATAGTCGGCCATGCCGTAATATCGTCAGCGTAAGACTGCATTTCCTCGTCGCGCGATGGTTGGGCGACGAAACGCACGAAGCGTGCTGGTGATGAGATCTCGTCCCAATCCGGTGATCGTCGCCGGCGTCTGCTTCGTCGCGTCGTCTCTGGTCGCCGGGAACCTCCGCTCCGTGGCCGCACAAGCGCCGCCGGTCGCAATCTCGTCGACCCTTCCATCGGGCCATCCCTTACCGCCGTCTTCGTCGGCGATATTGCCGCCGCCACCGCCTCCCTCACCGCCGGCTTCGTTGCCTCCGTCGCCCGGTCCGACGGAATCGTCGTCGCCCTCCCCGCCGGAATCGTCGCCCCCGTCGCCGAGTCCGGTTCCGAGTGCGTTTACGAGATCGTCTCCGTCGCCGGGCCGGCCGATCCGCCTCGACCATGTGCGCGTCGGCATCGTTCCGGGCGGTACCTTTGGAGTCGCCGTGAGCGGCGGTACGGGAACGCTTGCAGTGCGTTCGTCGAGCCCCGCCGTCGACGTAAGGTACGACAACATCGCGCGAAAGGCCGTGCTTACGGCTCGTTCTTTAGGAACGGCGAACGTGACGGTTTTCGATGTATCGGGCGATAGCGCTAGCGTTGCGGTCCTCGTCGCACCTGCGGCAGGCATCGTGCCGAGCGATATCAGGCTAGATTTCGGGGGCAACGTGTCGCCGCAATTCGCGCTGGCTCGCGCCAACGCCGAGATCGTACGCCAAGCGCAAATGCAGCCCAACGTGAAGATCGACGTTCACGGACTGAGCGTTGCGAGCACGCTGCATCCGGGCGACCTGCTCGAAGCGCAGGCGCGCGTGAAGATCGACGGGCAGAACGTTTTTGTCGACGCACTCGGTACGACGAACGTTCACCTGCGCGTCGCGGCGTATCCGCAGCTCGATCCGCAGATTCTCCTGTACAGCGACGATCCGGAGCGTCTCGATGCGTCCGCCGACGGCGTGCTCTATAGCGGTACGATCGACGCTGCGCGGCCGGCGCGCGCGTACGTGTACCACGTCTCCGATACACCCAATCGCCGGCTGTATCTCGCGTTGCAATCCACGGGTGCCGCAGCGCGCGTGCAAATGCTCGGTTATAGCGCGGGACCGGAAAACGCGTTCAGTTACGTCGGCCATCGTGCGACGTTACAATACTTGCTGGAACGTGGAGCGCAGGAGAGCGAGGTCGTCAACATCGCAGCCGACACGCCCTACCTGTTTCCGCTTTCATCGCGTGCCATGCGCGCGGGAGATCTCGTTGCATCGATTTTCGATTTGCGCGTGCTCGAAGGCGATGCGCTTGCGGTGAGCGTCGTTGCCGTGAGCGGCGACCGCGGTCCGGTCGAAGTCTTAGCGGGACCACAAATTGCGGGCGACGGCCACGGGCGGCGCGGCGAGTTTTCGCTCGCCGGCGTACCGCCGCTCGGACTCAGCTTTACGTGGGGTGGCCCGGAACCGGCACCCTTCCCCATCGGTGCGCCGACGATCGCAAACTTGCGTCCCGGCGGACGTCCACTCGGCGGCGATTACGGCGTGCTGCGCGGTATCGCGCTGCAACTGGCCAATCCGACCACCGTCGCGCAGAACGTCTATTTTTACGAAGCGCCTGCCGGCGGCAACGCGACGACGACGCTGTGGTTTACGGGCGATCCCGCACCGACCGAAATCGCGTGCGTTCGCATTCCGACAAATCGCTACGCTATCAAAGCATTCGAACTCGCCCCGGGCGAAACGCGCACCGTGACCGGAGAATACATGACGGACGGCACCTCGTACTTTCCGCTACTGTTCGGTTTAACGGCAACGCCGCCGTCGCCGGCGCCGGGTACGTATTCACCCGACGCCTGCACGCCCAAAGCGCCGCCGAGCCCATCACCGTCGTCTCTACCGGCGCCGCCTGCGTCGCCGTCTGCTCCGTCGACGCAGGCGCCGTCCGTACCGCAGGGGGCGTCCCCGCCAAGTCAGCCCCCAGGCAGCGCGCCCGCGCCGAGCGCGCCCGCGCCGAGCGCAGCCGCGAGCGCGAGCGCGACGCCGTGACGGGCGAACAGCGTTGGGACGCAGAGACCTACGCGCGCAACGCGCGCTTCGTCGCGGATCTCGGGGCGGCGGCGCTCGACCTACTCGCGCCGAAACGCGACGAAAGGATCCTCGATCTCGGTTGCGGTGACGGTGCGCTGACGGAACGTATCGTGGCGACGGGCGCTTGCGTCGTCGGCGGCGATACGTCGCAAGAACTTATCGCCGCTGCCCGTGCGCGCGGGCTCGACGCGCGCCTAATCGACGGCCAGCATCTGACATTCGTAGACGAGTTCGATGCGGTCTTTACCAACGCTGCGTTACACTGGATGCGCGATACAAATGCTGTGCTCGCGGGCGTCTTTCGCGCGCTTTGGCCCGGCGGCCGTTTCGTCGGCGAGTTCGGCGGTCACGGCAACGTTGCGGCGATCTGCACGGCACTCATCGCGGTACTCGATGCGCGCGGTGTCGACGGCGCCGCGCGTTTTCCCTGGTATTTCCCAACGCCCACGGCGGTCGCGCGCCTTCTCGAAAGGCATGGCTTCGCCGTTGAGACGATCGCCTCGTTCCCGCGACCGACGCCGCTTCCCACCGGTATGCGCGGCTGGCTCGAGACGTTCGCGAATCCGCTTCTCGGCGGTTTCGAGACCAACGAGCGCAGCCGCGTGCTCGATTCCGTGACGGCTGCGCTCGCGCCGAGTCTGTGCGACGACGAGGGCCGTTGGACCGCCGACTACGTGCGTTTGCGTTTCGCGGCGCATCGCCCGTGACGCAGTCGCTGTTTTACGGCAACGAGCCGGTAAATTATGCGATCGCGCTCGGTACGCTGTTGGCGCTGGTCGTGCTCGTTACGCTGGGCGCACGCTTCGGCCCGCTCGTGAACACGCTACGGCGGCGGCGTAGTCGCAATCGCGCGACGGCGCTCGAATGCTATCTGCTCGATCAGTTGGAGCGGACGCTCGTGCCGCTCGCCTACGTGGCCGCTCTTTTTATCGCATTTTCGACGTTGCATCTCGCGCCGGCCGCACGCCACGTCTTGGATATGGTCGGCATTGCGGTTCTCGTGTGGGCGGTCGTGCGCGGCGCGGTTGGATTGTTCCGGTTCGCGATTGAAAGTTACATCACGCGCAATACCGAGCGCGGTCTCTCGAGCGCAAACCTACGCGCGTTCGTACCGTTCGTCAACGTGATCGCATGGGGCTTTGCGCTCGTATTCGTACTCGACGCGTGGGGCTTCCACGTTACGGCGATCGTCGCCGGGCTTGGAATCGGGGGCGTCGCGGTGGCCCTTGCCGCGCAATCGATCTTACGCGACTAGTTCGGGTACGTGGCGCTCGTCGCCGATCGACCCTTCGAAATAGGCCAGTTCGTCCAGATCGGCCTCGACTACACCGGCACGATCGATGCGATGGGCGTCCGCTCTATTCGCATGCGCAGTCTTTCCGGCGAAGAAGTGACGATTCCAAATAGCGATGTCGCCAGCGCCCGCATTCGCAACTTCACGCGCATGCAGGAACGCCGCATCCTCTTTACGTTCACCGTAGCCCACGCGACGCCGGTGCCTCTGCTGCGCGAACTTCCTTCGATCGTGCGCGGCGCAATCGAAGCGCAGAAGCTCGTACGTTTCGAGCGTTCGCATTGGCTTTCGCTTACGGATGCCGGCTTCGCGATCGAAAACGTGTACTACGTGCTCTCGCCGGAATACAACCTTTACATGGATACGCAGCACGAGATCAATATCGCGCTCGTTGAGTCGCTGCGCGCGCGAGAAATCGAACTCGCTGGCCCTCCAATGACGGTAAACGTAACGGGCGCGCCCCCGCCGGGCTAAAGCGAGCATAGAATGCAAACCGATCTCGGATTGCTTCTCGCTTATCCGACCCTTTGAGAGCGACCGCTACCCGTGCTCGCCGGACTTTCAAGGCAAAGGTCTACCTCGGTTCAATCGGCGACTTTAAGTACCAATTTCCCGAAGTTTTCGCCGTTGAAGAGTTTGAGCAGGGTTTCCGGAAACGTGTCGAGGCCTTCGACGATGTGTTCGCGCGATTTCAGCTTGCCGCTCGCGAGCCACCCGGCTAGCTCGCGCACCCCCGCAGCGTAGCGCGCGGCATAGTCGAAGACGATCATGCCGCTCATCGAGGCGCGGTTGACCAGCAGCGAAAGATAGTTGCTCGGACCCTGGACGGCGGTCGTATTGTTGTATTGCGAGATCGCGCCGCAGATCACGACGCGCGCGTGCATCGCGAGGTTTGCAAGGCAGGCGTCGAGCGTCTTACCGCCGACGTTGTCGAAACATACGTCGATGCCGGCCGGCGCGTGCTGCGCGAGCATCGCGTAGAGGTCGGAGGACTTATAATCGATTGCGGCGTCGAAACCGAGTTCGTCCGTTAAGTAGGCGCACTTCGCGGGACCGCCCGCGATGCCGACGACGCGGCAGCCCTTGATCTTCGCGATCTGGCCGACGATAGTGCCGACCGCGCCGGCGGCGCCGGAAACGACGACGGTCTGACCGGGTCGCGGTTTGCCGATATCGAGTAAGCCGAAATACGCGGTAAGGCCCGGCATGCCGAGCGCGCTTAAATACACGGGCAACGAAGCGAGTTTGCGATCGATTTTCGTGAGAGCGTTGCCGGCGATCGGTGCAAATTGCTGTACGCCGAGCGTACCGGTCACGCTATCGCCCAGTGCGAATGACGCGTCGTTGCTCGCGACGATGCGGCCGACTCCGACGGCGCGCATAACTTCGCCGATCTTCACGGGCGGGATGTACGACTTGCCCTCGTTCATCCAGCCGCGCATCGCGGGATCGAGCGAGAGGTACTGCACCGCGACGAGCACCTCGCCCGGACCGAGCGCGCGAAGCGGCTCGTCGGCAATCTTCCAATCGCTGCGCTTGGGAAGACCGACCGGGCGCGCCGCGAGTTTAATCTGCCGATTCACACTTGCGTTCATCGCTGGAGAGTTCGCGGCAACACTCACGGCCTCCGGCGAATGCAGGCGCGCCGACTAGCTAGGGCCGCAGAATACTCCGAGGTCGAATGCGATCGATGGCGCGCCGCAGTATCGCCCTCCGCCGCCGTTCGCCGAACGCTTTCCGCATGACCGGAGTGACGGTTTCCGAGATCAGCGAAGGAATGATTCGGCGTCCTCGTCTTCTCCAGCAGGCTCGAGGCGACCGCCGAGCGCGCCAAGAACGTTTCGGCGAGCGCGATGAAGCGCTTAAGGTTTGCCGGGTCGGCGAGACCGTGTCCCTCGTTCTCGAAAAGCAGTCGGAAGGACCCACGATATCGACTCCACAGGTAAACGCATCGGCGTCCACGTGAGTGCGGTGAGAACGGCGTAACCGCCGTAGCTGCCGCCAAAGATCGCAAAGCGCTTCGGATCGGCGTACCCCCGCGCGATCGCCCAATCTCGTGCGTCGATGAGGTCGGTACGCATCGCGCCCGCCCACTCACGATTTCCCGCGTTGAGAAAAGCTTTGCCGTAGCCCGCCGACCCGCGGAAGTTCACTTGCAGCACCGCGTATCCTCGATTGGCCACACTGGACGATCGGCTCGTAACCCCATCGGTCTCGATACCACGGGCCGCCCCGGATGTATTGCAGTGCTCATTATGAGAATGTAACATCACATTCGCAATAAGCAAGCCATCGCGTCGCGCGCTGACTTATGTTGCCGTGCGTTTGAGGATAAGCGTCGCGAGGGGTGGTAAGGTGAGAATCAGCGAGTAGGGCTTATCGTGTGCTCCGTAAGCTTCCGCGAGCAGTGGGCCGTTTGCGATGCCGCTGCCGCCGTAGTGCGCGTAGTCGGTGTTCATAGCCTCGACGTACGTGCCGGCCGCCGGTACGCCGACGCGGTAGCGCTCGCGGACGATGGGCGTGAAGTTTGTGATCGCGACGACGAAGTCGGTCGAATCCCGTGCGCGACGAATGAATGCGATCACACTCGTCTCGCGATCGGAAACGATCCACTCGAGGCCTCCGGCTTCGGTGTCGAGTTCGTGAAGCGCGGGCATTCCGCGATACGTGCGGTTGAGATCGCCGACGAGCCGTTGCACTCCGGCGTGTTCGCGCAATTCGAGGAGGTGCCAATCCAGACTCTGGTCGTAGTTCCACTCGCGTTCCTGCGCGAATTCGCAACCCATGAATAGTAATTTTTTACCCGGATGCACGTACATATAGCCGTAATATGCACGCAAATTCGCGAAACGCTGCCACGCGTCACCCGGCATTTTTCCTAGGAGCGACCCCTTGCCGTGAACCACTTCGTCGTGCGAAAGCGGGAGCACGAAATTCTCGCTGAACGCGTACACGAAGCTGAATGTGAGATCGTCCTGCGCGTAGTGCCGGTACAGGGGATCTGTGCGCGCGTACGCGAGCGTGTCATGCATCCATCCCATATTCCATTTGTAGCCGAAGCCGAGTCCGCCCGCATAGACCGGCTGCGAAACCTGGGGCCACGACGTCGATTCTTCGGCCAGCGTGATCGTGTCCGGATGCTCGCGGTACACGGCTTCGTTGGTTCTTTGCAAGAACGCGATCGCGCCGAGGTTCTCGCGTCCACCGTGGCGGTTCACGATCCATTCGCCGGCTTTGCGACTGTAATCGAGATAGAGTATCGACGCGACCGCGTCGACGCGTAATCCGTCGATGTGATAGCATTCGAGCCAAAACAGAGCGTTGGCGACTAAATAATTGACGACTTCATACCGTTCGAAATTGTAGATGAGCGTGTTCCAGTCCGGTTGAAATCCTTGCCGCGGATCGGCATGCTCGTACAAGTGCGTGCCGTCGAAGTTTGCGAGCCCGTAGGAATCGGTCGGAAAATGTCCGGGCACCCAATCGAGCAGGACGCCAAGACCGGCGCGGTGCGCGCGATCGACGAAATATGCAAAATCCGCAGGCGCGCCGAAGCGACTCGTTGGCGCGAACATCCCGATGATCTGGTAGCCCCACGATCCGTCGAAGGGATGCTCCGAGACCGGCATCAGCTCGATGTGCGTGAAGCCCAGTGACGCCGCATAGGGCACGAGGTCGTCCGCCAGTTCGCGATAGGTAAGATAGCGATTCCCCGAAGCGCGCTTCCACGAACCGAGATGGACTTCATAGATGGACATCGGAGCGTCGCGACGTTGTGCCTGCGCTCGCGCCGCAAGCCAAGCGTCGTCCTGCCAGGCCGAGCTTCCGGGCAACTCCACAACGGACGCCGTCCCGGGCGACCGTTCGGCCGCGAATCCATACGGATCGGCGTGAAGCGGTAAGAGCGTGCCGTCGGAAGCGAGCAGTTCGAATTTGTAGGTGGCGCCTGCCGAGACGCCGGGCAGAAAAATTTCCCAGGCGCCCGCGCCTTGATGGTAACGCATCGGATGGCGCCGGCCGTCCCATGCATTGAAATCGCCGACGACGCTCGCGCGCTTCGCGTTGGGCGCCCAGACGGCAAACGCTACACCGTCGATGCCGTCGACGCACGTCGGATGTGCGCCGAATTTATCCCACAGCCGTAGATGACGGCCTTCACCGATTAAGTACAGGTCGAGTTCGCCGAGTATCGGCGCAAAGCGATACGGATCTTCGATTTCGAACGTATTGCCGCCGGCGGTGACGCGCAGCCGGTATGCGAACGGTTCACGCCTCGGCAGCGAAGCAGCGAAGAAATCCGTATGGTCGATGCGAGCGAGTTCGGCGACGACTTTGCCGCTCGCGCCGTCGATCGCATCGATATGCATCGCGCCGGGCACGAAAGCGCGGATCGTCACGCCGGCTGTTGCGATCTCGGCATGCATGCCTAAGACCGCGAAGGGATCGCCATGCGTACCATGGACGATCGCGCGTACATCTGAGGAGATATCAGCGCGCACGTGCCGTCTCCGTTGCGACATGGCCCTCGAAAATGCTGCGGATACCCTCGAGCGGGATGCGTACCCATGCCGGACGATTGGCCAGCTCGTACGATATTTCGTAGAACGCTTTCTCTAACACGAAAAGCTCGAGCAAGGCGCCGGCGAGCTCCGTGTTTTTCGGATACGACGCACAGCCGGCAATGGTCTCACGGTAGCCTGCGAGGAACGCATCGACCGTGCGGTGTTCCCATTCGCGCGCGAGCGGTTCGAGCATCGTCGTGTTCTCGGAACGCTCGGTCGTGGCGCCGCGCATACCGCCGATGGCCGCGTAGTTGATCGAACGCAGCATGCCCGCTACGTCGCGAAGCGGTGAGGATTTCGCGCGGCGCGTCGGCAGTGGCCGGCCGGGTTCACCTTCGAAATCCACGATCATGAAGTCATCGGCCAGCACCAGTACCTGACCGAGATGGAAGTCCCCGTGATAGCGAGTCTTCATGAGACGTTCGGTCCCGAGCGCAGGCGCAGCGAGCCGGCGATCGATCTCGTCGCGCTGCGCCAACAATGCCTGCGCGAACTCGCGCATATCGCTTGGAACTTTTTCGCGTTCGCGGGCGAGCGTACCGAGTGCGCTTACGGCGCCGGCACGCGCTTGCGCGCTCCACGCACCGAGATCGGCCTGCGTGACGGGCTCCGGCTCGAACGCCGGATCGCCGTTTGCAATGGCGAACGCGCGGTGGACTTCGGCCGTGCGTATTCCAAGCCGTCGCGCGCGTTGCATGAAGATCTCATGGTAGTCCTGCGCCGCCGCGCCGCCGCCGTCGGCCGTCACCGAAACGCCATTCGTGCCCATCGTCTCCCGGCGGCGATCGAAGAAACGCTCCAGATAGGCGAGGGTTGCGGCCCAGCCGTCTCCCTGGCTTTCGACGAATTGCTGTAGGATGGCGATCGCGGTCGTTTCGCCGAGGGCGTCGCGGTATTCCACGTAACCGTAGAGCGGTGGCGTGTTCCGGTAGCCGACGGCATCGAGGAAACGCGCGACCTCGAGTTCCGGTTGGGGGCCGGCATGCACGCGGCGGTAGCCTTTGATCACGACGCGCTCGTCGACTACGACCGACGTATTGCTTTGTTCGACGTCCATACGGCGTACGCGGGAGCGTTCGCCGATTTCCATTGCGAGCAGCGCCTGCGTCGGCGTGGCGACGAAGCTCCCGCCGCGAGACGAGGATGTCGTGCGTCCCGCGCGCACGTCATCGAGCAGTCCGAGCGCGAACGCGTCCAACGCGAACGCATCGTACAGGAAGCCGCTTTCCGCGCCGCGCCGGGTACGAGCCAAGGTCGCGCGGGCGAGCGCCGCAGTCCGTTCCTCGTCGCGATCGTCCACGATCGCGAGCGGCAGAAAATAACGCTGCGCGGCGTCGACAATGGTAAGATATGCGACCATGTTGTTGCGCTCGACGCGTACGGCGTCGACGAGCCTGACGTCGCGCACCGTCGCGTCCTTATCGGCGAACCAACGCTGCTTGGGCAAGTACGCGGGGAGCACGTCGCCTTCGAAAAGCGCGAGTGCCTTACCACCCAGGTGGTTCGCATCCATGTCGCGCGGCAACACGAGCGTGTGCAATTCCGGCAACTGACCCGGAAACTCAGCGCCCCACGCCGGTGCTTGCGCGGAATCGGAAAGCAAGAACCAAAAAAATCCGTGGCCCGGCAGCGTCAGCAAGTAGCGATCGTCGCCGACCGTTTGGAACGGGCTCCAGCCGATCATCTCGACGGGGACGCGACCCGCATACGCGCTCAAGTCGAGCGAAACTTGCTGCGCCGTGCGCGAGAGATTCGCGACGCAGAGTACCCGTTCGTTCTCGTATTCGCGTACGTAGGCGATGACCTTGCGATTTGCCGGCGTCAAAAAGTGGAGCGAACCGCGGCCGAAGACCTTGTAGCCTTGACGCACGGCGATCAGCTTGCGCAGCCAATTGATCGGCGAAGACGGGCTGCGCCCTTGCGCTTCGACGTTGACGCTCTGATAGCCGTAGACCGAATCCATGATCGGGGGCAGAAAGAGCCGGGCGGGATCCGCCCGCGAAAATCCACCGTTGCGATCGATCGACCACTGCATCGGTGTTCGCACGCCGTCGCGATCGCTCAGAAAAATATTGTCGCCCATGCCGAGTTCGTCGCCGTAATAGACGATCGGCGTCCCGGGCATCGAGAGGAGCAGGCCGAGCAAGAGTTCGATGCGGCGCCGGTCGTTTTCCATGAGCGGCGCGAGGCGGCGGCGGATCCCGACGTTTATACGCGCGCGCGGTTCGCTTGCATAGATCGCGTACATCTTATCGCGTTCGCGGTCGGTCACCATTTCGAGCGTCATCTCATCGTGGTTACGCAAAAAAATCGCCCATTGGCACGTATCGGGAATTTCCGGGGTTTGGCGCATGATGTCGATGATCGGGTAGCGGTCCTCCTCGGCGATCGCCATGAACATGCGCGGCATCAGCGGGAAGTGGAATGCCATGTGACACTCGTCGCCGTCGCTGAAATACTGGCGCACGTCTTCAGGCCATTGATTGGCCTCCGCCAGGAACACCTTACCTTTGTATTCTGAATCCAGTACCGCACGCATGATTTTGATCACGCCGTGCGTCTCCGGCAGGTTTTCGTTGTTGGTTCCTTCACGTTCGCAGAGATACGGTACGGCATCGAGCCGCAATCCATCGACGCCCGTATCGAGCCAATATCGCATCACGTTCATGATCGCTTCGATGACGCGATGGTTCGCGTAGTTGAGATCGGGCTGATGGGAGAAAAAGCGGTGCCAATAGTACTCGCCCGCGACGGGGTCCCACGTCCAATTCGAAGTCTCGGTGTCCGTAAAGATGATGCGCGTGCCGGCGTACTTTTTGTCGCTCTCGCTCCAAACGTAAAAATCGCGCCAGATCGAACCCTTTTTCGCCCGCCGCGCCCGCTGGAACCACGCATGTTGATCTGAAGTGTGGTTCACGACGAGTTCGATGATCACGCGGATGCCACGCTCGTGCGCTGCTTTGACGAACGCGCGAAAATCGTGCATGGTTCCGAAAGCCGGATTGACTTTACGATAGTCGCCGATATCGTATCCGTCGTCGCGCATCGGCGACGGAAAGAACGGCAGGAGCCAGATGCACGTCGCACCGAGGTCTTTTACGTAATCGAGTTTCTCGGTAAGCCCGCGGAAATCGCCGATGCCGTCGCCATCGGAATCGTAAAAGGCTTTGACGTGCACCTGATAGATGACGGCATCTTTAAACCATAGCGGATCGTTGTCGATCACGGGATCGCGACCGTCAGGCGGAAAATCGCCGCCGGATTGATCTGTGGGTCCAAGCGCCAACGGTGGGGGGAGCCGTGCCAGACGTGTTTGGTGCTGCCGAGTAATTCTTCGACATCGTACCAATCGTCGTCGCCGATGCCGTATTCGCCTGTCGGCAACCAGAGCAGAACGTCTTTTGCGGCGAGCGGATCGAGGTTTACGGCGACCAAAATGACGTTATCTGCGGCGCGTTTGCCGTAGAAGATGACGGCGTCGTCGTCTGCGCGATAGAACGTGACGTTGCGCCAATCGTGCAACGCGGCGTTTTCGCGCCGGATTACGTTGATGCGCGCGATCTCGCCGTGAAGGTTTCCCGGCGCGCTCCAATCGCGAATGCGGATCGCGTATTTTTCGGAATCCGCATATTCTTCACGCCCCGCGAGTGCGGCGTTTTCGCATAGCTCGTAACCGCTGTAGATGCCGTACGAACTCGCTAGCGTCGCCGCGAGCACCAGCCGGCTGCGGAACGCGGGGCGCCCGCCGCTTTGCAAGGACTCAGGCAAGATATCGGGCGTGTTCGGCCAGAAATTGGGCCGGAAATATTCCGCGAGTTCGGTCTGCGCGAGTTCCGTGACGTACGCCGTCAGGTCGGCCTTCGTCGTGCGCCAGGTAAAATATGTGTACGATTGGGAAAAGCCGAGCTTCGCGAGTTCGGCCATTACCTTGGGCCGCGTGAACGCTTCGGCGAGAAAGATCGTCTCCGGGTGTTGCGCGCGGACGTCCGCAATCATCCACTCCCAGAATGCGAACGGTTTGGTATGCGGGTTATCGACCCGGAATATCCGCACGCCGCGCGCGATCCAAAAGAGTACGATGTCGCGCAATTCGTTCCACAGCGCCGGGGCCGCAACGGACGACCAATCGAAGTTGACGATATCCTGGTATTTCTTGGGCGGATTCTCGGCGTACTTGAGTGTGCCGTCGGCTCGGAATGCAAACCATTCCGGGTGCTCGCGCACGTAGGGATGATCGGGCGAACACTGGAGCGCGTAATCGAGCGCGACTTCGAGTCCGCTAGTCCGGGCGGCGGAGACGAAGCGATCGAAGTCCTCGAGCGTGCCGAGTTTGGGTTCGACTGCGGTATGACCGCCGTCGGCATTCCCGATCGCCCACGGACTGCCGGGGTCTGTGGGGCCCGCTTCGAGTGAATTGTTCGGTCCCTTACGAAACGCATGGCCGATGGGATGGATCGGCGCGAGGTAGACGACGTCGAAGCCCATCGCCGCAATGGCGGGAAGCCGTCGCGCGGCATCGGCAAAGGTCCCGTGAACTCCGGGCTTCTTGCCTTGCGAGCGCACGAAGAGTTCGTACCAGGCCGCGAATTGCGCCGCCGCGCGGTCGGCATCGGCGCGGAGCGCCGGCTCGTAGCGAGTCGCCGCCGAACGATCGGGCGCCTGCGCCACGAGCTTCGCAAGCGCGCCATCCAACAAAGCTTCCCGGCGCGCGTCGTCGCTTGCGAACCCGTCGATATTCCGCAGCGCCGTTTTTAAACCGCCCTCGTGCGGGCTTGTCGCGCGAGCGAGCGCCGCTGCGACCAACGCCCGTCCCTGCGCGAGTTCGAGATCGACCGGTTGACCGGCAGCGTGTTTTTTCTCCACGTCCGTCCGCCACGTCGCGAAGGGGTCGGGCCACGCTTCGATCGTGTACTCGTAACACCCGTTGCGCTCGAGGAGGAAGTCGCCGCGATAGCGATCGTTGTCGACATACTCGAACGCCGCCTCCTGCCAGGCGAACGCTCCGGCCTCGCGATAGAGCAACGCCGCCGCAAGCGCGTCGTGCCCTTCCAGAAAGACGTCCGCCTCGACGCTTACGCGCTCGCCCACGATGCGTTTGATGGGATGCCGCCCGCAATCGAGCTGCGGCGTGACCGTCTCGATTGCAACGACGCGTGCCGTTTGTTGCGGCGCGCCGGCACTTCCCCCTTGCGGCGGGAGGGCAACGTCGCTTCCCGCTTGCGGAAGGATAGCGCCGCTTAGGGGCCGCGCCGCGGGCAGTTGCGGATTATCGTGGCGAGCGAACACGCGCATCTCCAACGGTTGTAGTAGGGTCGAATTGCCGCTACTGGTTCGATGCTTCGCCCGCACGTACGGCGTCACATCGCGCGGCACTCCGGCGAGCGCGCGCGCGAGTGCGGCGGAATCGAAGGCGGACGCTTGCGCGGCATCGGGGTTGAGCACGGCGGCCGCGACGTCGTGGCTCGCGGTAGCGGAACGCACGAGCGTCACGGTTCTCCCCGCGGGGTCCCTGGATAGCCGCTCCGAGCCTTCTTCGTTCAGCGCCGGAAGGGCCGCTTTCATCGCATTGGCGCCGGTAATGAAGGATTGCAAATCGAAACGCGGGGTTTCCCAATCGGTCGCTCGCGTGCGCACCACATCGAGCTTGCGCGAAAAACCGAACTCGTACCCCATCGGCATCATTACGCCGCTGGAGAAGAAGGCTGCGAAGAGATACCGGAAGCGATACTCCGCTTCGATCTCAGCGACGTTGCGGGCGTCACTTTCCGGCGCGAGACGAGGCGTATCGTGACTCTCCGGAAAGGCGATCGAGGGCGCGATATGGCGGAATTTCTCGTACTGTTCGAGCAGCCAATTCGAACGGAAATCCCACCACTTCGAGCTGTTGAAAAGATAGTCGAATCCGGCGGGCGCGAGTTGTGCGACCGATTCGGGGCTGCAGCCGAGCGTCTCTGCCGCGAAGAGCGTATCGGGACGAACGCTGCGAGCCGCCGCGATGAGCTGCTTCCACACCTCGCCCGGCACCTTGTACGCAGCATCGCAACGAAAGCCGCGGATGCCGCGCCCGACATAATAGCGTACGACGTCGGAGAAGTAGGCGACCATTTCTGCACGGGCCGGCCGCTCGGAATAATCGAGTTCGGCGAGATCGCCCCAAACGGTGACGTCGGCGGTATCCGGATCGACGGCCGATGGGGAAACGATCGCACCGGCGGCGTCGCGCGCATACCACTGCGGATGGTTCGTCGTGAGGGCGGAATCGTTGGCGGTATGGTTGACGACGAGATCGAGCATGATGTCGAGGCCACTCGCGGCAGCAGATTCGACCGCGAATCGCACGAGCGCCTCGTCGGATCGCGCGCACGTGCCGCGAAGCAGCGGGTTGAGCCGATAGTAGTCCGCGACAGCGTAGAGGCTTCCCGAGCCGCCGGTCTGGTGTATGGGGTTCACGTACACCCAATCGAACCTCATCGCGGCGATGCGTTTAAAATGGGACGGCCAATCAGAAATCGGTCCGGCAAGGGTCGGAAAGAGGTTGTAAATACGCGGTCCCATTACGGGTCCCATACCCGGCAAAGCTCCGAACGCAGCGGGGCTTTACGCGCCCGTAGAGCGTATCTCGAGCCCGTGATCGACATTCACACGCACCTGCATCCTCCCAGACTCTTTGCCGCGATCCGCCGCTGGTTCGCCGCACGCGCTTGGGATCTGAGCTCGCAGCCCTCCAATCCGCTCGAAGTCGCCGCGGTGATGCGAGCTGCGGGCGTCGAGCGCTTCGTGTTTTGCAGTTACGCACACAAGCCCGGTATGGCGCGCGAACTCAATGCATGGCTCGCACGAACGTCGCGTGAACTCGCGGGCTTCGGCTTGCCGCTTGCGACCGTACACTTGGATGATGACGCTTGCGTTCGCGACGTGGTCGACGCACTCGACGATGGTTGCATCGGCCTCAAGTTGCACGAAGACGTCCAACGTCTGGCGGCCGACGACGTACGGTTCGGCCCCGTCTACGCGGAAATCGCACGGCGCGGCGGTTTCTTGCTCGTGCACGCAGGTCCGATTCCTTGGCAATACGATGTGGGCGCCGGCATCGCACGCATCGAACGGGTCCTGGCTGCGCAACCGGAACTCAACGTCGTGGTCGCGCATCTCGGTGTGCCCGATTCGCAGGCGTACTTCGCCCTCATGGATCGCTATCCACGTTTGCATCTCGATACGACGATGGTCTTCGCAGCGCATGCACCCATGCGCGAGCGCGCGCTTATCGCCGGCGCGGCGGACGCGATCGTGGCGCACGCGGATCGCGTGCTATACGGTACCGATTTTCCGAACATCCCGTACGCCTACGAAAGCGAACGCCTCGGCATCGAAGCGCTCGAACTTCCCATGCACGTCGTGCGAGCGATACTGCACGATAACGCCGCACGCTTGATCTTTCGCGCCACCCACGAAGCCGCGCCGTAGGCTCGTCCGGCGAGGGCGCGTGCTCGTTCGTTCGGGCACCGCTGCGTCGTGGATCCGGCGCGAGGGCGCGTCGTCGCTCCGTCCGAACGTCGCGCGCATGCAATACGAAACGCTCGAAGCCGCTGCGGCAGCGTACGGCGTCTCGACGATGTTCGAAGCGGCAGGCCGGACCGGTCTGATCGACCTCGATCTGATCGCGCACATTCCGCAGGCGAAAGTCGCCGGGCGCGCGCGCACCGTGATGTGCGGTCAAGACGATAACCTGATGGTTCCCGCCGCGATCGCACGCGGGAATGCCGGCGACGTTCTGGTGTTGCGCATGCCGGAAAGCCGCCCCGTCTCGTTGCTCGGTGAATTGCTCGCAACACAATGCCTCGCACGCGGTATTGTCGCCGTGCTCGTCGATGCGGCGATTCGAGATGCGGTCGCAATCCGCGAACTCGGCCTGCCGGTATGGTCGCGCTACATTCGCGCACGGAGCGCCTCAAAGAGGCACGTGGGAGAACTCGATGCGCCGCTAGAGATCGGGGGTGCGCGCATCGAGGCGGGCGACCTGATCGTGCTGGACGGTGACGGCGCGCTCGCAGTCCCCGCAATGCGCGCAAGCGAGGTCGTCGCGAACGCGGCGCAGCGCGAGGCGGCGGAAGTCGAAAAGCGCGTCCGCTATCGCAACGGCGAACTCTCCTACGATATCGAGGGTTTGCGCGCGATCGTGGAGCGCGAGCGCACGCTCTAAGCAGTATTTGGTGCTCCGAAGCCGAGTCCGGTGGCCTGGATCCCCGGCGCCGCAACGAGTACGCGAGGAAAAAGCCGACGGGCCCCGACGATGAAAGCCGACGCGTCCTCACCGACGAGTACTCGGTTCCATGCGGGCGACCCGCGGCCAGTTGGGTAGGAGAGCGGTATGCATAACGATGACAACGAACGAGCCGATCTGCACGAGAGCGAGACCACGGGCGAGCGGGAGGAAGATACCCGCGAAGCGGTCACGGCTGCGGACGATACGGGTTTGGTCTCCCAACAAGTTACGCTTGTTGAAGCCGCCATCGGAGACACCGACTCGGGCGGCGTCGACCACAGCGGGACGTAGCTTAGCACGTCGCGCCGAGCTTGCCTCGGACGTTGTGCCGGCGTCGCATCGATCGAAAGTAGCCTCTAAAATGAAAGATACGGAAATACACAGCCACATCGAAGCGCTCGTCGCCGAAGAGCATCGACTGCTCGAGACGGGGGCGGACCGTCCCCTGGAGCAGCAGGAACAGCAGCGTCTGGCGGCCGTCAACGTTGAGCTCGACCGCTATTACGATCTGTTGCGTCAGCGTCGAGCGCGCGGGGAATTCGGCCAAGATCCGGACGCCGCGAAGCTGCGCTCGGAAGATACCGTCGAGACGTACTTGCAGTAGCGAGGCACGAAAACGACGAACGCGTAGCCCTAATGAAGGTGCTACGCGCTTTAGTCGTCGTCGCACTGCTGGCCGTTGCCGCTTACGTTGGGTACCGGTTCGTCGCTCGTCCATCGCATACGGGCACGGGCAGCAGTGTCGCGGTGTATTACGTCAAACCCGATGGCGAGGCACTCGCGAAGTGGAACGTGTCGCTCAATCCGAAGGCCACCGATATCGAGAGTATGGCCTTTTACGCGACCGCACAAGTACTCGCAGGACCGCCGGCGGAGACCTCCGCAATTCGCTTTCCGGCCGGAACGATCGCACGTTCGGTTCACGTTTCCGGGTCGACTGCGACGGTCGATCTCGGCGGTAACGTCGCGGTGGCGCAAGGTGGCAGTTTCGCCGAGAGCGGCGAGTTCAAGGCGCTCGTCTGGACGTTGACGGCATTGCACGGCATCGATGCGGTGCAAGTGAAGGTCGACGGCGCGCGCGTGCCGACGCTTCCCGGAGGTCATCTTGAGCTTGATGAACCCCTCACCCGAGCGAGCTGGTAACGTGTCGCGCCTGCGCTGCCTCGTCTTTGCACTAGCGACGGCGTTCGTCGTCGCGAGCGGCGTGCCGGTCCGTGCCGCCTCGCCGGCCGCTACCGCCACGTCCAGCTTCTGGTTTGCCGGCACGCGCTTGATGTTCGACCGTCCGCAGCAGCGAGCCGGGGCCCTCGCCGTCGGTAGCGACGATTTTGGTCTGGGGAAGTTTCTCACAAAGCTCGGCGCTACGCTTGCGTATCAACCGGGACAGAATTTCGTCATCGTGACCAGCGGCGACCGGCGCACCATCACCTTCACGCTCGGGGACGAGCGCTACAGCGTCGATGGCGTGCCGCAAACGGCGCCCTTCGCGCCGTATGTATCGGGCGGCGTTGCCTTCGTGCCGTTCCTCGCACTCGCGCGGGCACTCTACGTCGATCCCGTCGATGACGGTACGCTGATCGTGTTGCAGCCGCAAATCGGGGCGCTCGACGTTCGCAATGAAGGCCGTGCCACCGTGTTGACCTTTCACGGTGCGTCGCCGCTGCGCTTTCGCCGCCTGAGCGAGGCGGGCGATGAGAGAGTGGCGCTCACGTTCCTGGGAATTGCATCGACGCTCGAACGCGAACGGGCGATTGCCGGTTCGGGCCTCAAAGGCGTTTCGATCGTTACGGGCGGGACGCCGAAAAATCCGATCACGATCGCGGACTTCGATGCGTTCGCCGGCAGCGCGCACGTGCTCGTGCCCAGCGACTCGCCCAATACCCTCGCCATCGCCTTCGCGCCGCCCGGCACAACGCTTACGGGTAGCGCCATACCGGCGAACGGTGGCTCGAACGTCGCGAGTACGCCACTGGCCGTGCGCGAGGGCCGCGCCACGCCGCAACCGGCAGCGAGCGACGCGGGCTCCGCTCCCGGGGCTGCGGCCACGCCGACGGCGCTCGGTCTTCCCGTCGCGTCGATCACCGGCTTTACCACCGACGACACCGGCACGGGCCTCGGCGTTCGTTTGAAGATTGCCGGTCGCGTGACGTACGAATGGCATCGTTTGCCCGATAATCGTTGGTACGTCGATCTGAAGCCGGCGGTTCTGACGATTCCGGCGCAAGATCTGCCGCTGCAAAACAGCGCAGTGCAATCGTTGCGCATCAAGTCGTTCGTCGGCCCGAACGATCGTTTGCAGACGGTGCGTATCGCTTTGTCGCTCACGTCGCCGCGCATCGTGACGCTCGTCCCCGACGATGCCGGGGTGACGCTCGCGGTCGACGGCCTCGACGATAGCGGTGGCGTGCGTGTCGGCCACGGCGAGCTCAGCGACGGAAAGATCCTCGCGTCGATCGTGCCGGTACCCGCGCCCCCTGCGCCCGACCAGACGCCGGATCCGCAGGCGACTTGGAAGTTTTCGCCGCCGCCGGGTTCGCCCGCGGCTCCCGCAACGCGCGCCAAACTCATCGTCATCGACCCCGGTCACGGGGGCAGCGACGCGGGTGCAGCAAGAAACGGCCTGACGGAAAAAGACCTCAACCTCGATCTCTCCAAGCGCTTGCGCACGATTCTCGTCGCGCGCGGTTGGCAAGTGAAGTTAACGCGTGAGTCGGATGTCGACGTCTACGCGCCTAACGATTCGGCGCACGACGAACTGCAGGCGCGCGACGATGTTGCCAATGGTTTGGGCGCCCGGCTCTTCATCAGCATGCACACGAATAGTTTTACCGCTAGCGGCCTCAACGGAACGACGACGTACTATTACACCGCACACTCGTACCCGCTCGCGCAAGCCGTGCATGCCCGGCTTGCGATGGATTTGCCAACCAAAGACGATGGGATTCGCAAAGAGAATTTTTATGTGATCCACCATGCGACGATGCCGTCCGTTTTGATCGAAACGGCATTTCTCTCCAATCCCGGCGATGCAGAACTCTTAAAATCGGCTGCCTTCCTGCAAAAAATCGCGCTCTCGATCGCGGATGGAGTTGGGGACTACGCGTCGTCGTCGTCGCCGCTCTCCTCCGCGGCCACGTCGACGGACGGTCAGTAATTCTCGGCATTTTCGATTCCGGTCTCGGCGGCCTGACGGTCCTGCGCTACGTCCGGGCCTTGCTTCCTTACGAAGACATCGTTTATTTCGCGGATCAAGCGCGGGTGCCGTACGGCGATAAATCCGAAAGCGAACTCGCGCGCTATTTGGGGGAGAACGTCGCGCTGCTCGAGGCAGCGGGCGTCGACGCGATCGTGATGGGCTGCAACACGTCGTGCGCTGTCGCCGCAAAGCGTGGCTGGCCCGCGGCTCGTATACCGATCCTCGATTTGATTGTCACGGCCGCAGACGATGTCGTGCGAACCGCCGCGCGCAAAGTCGGCGTTCTCGCGACGACGGCGACGGCAGCATCCGGTGCGTACGGTAACGCGATCCGCGCGCGCGACGGCCGCGCCGAGGTGCAAGAAGTCGCAGCACCCGCGCTCGTGCCGCTCGTCGAGGCGGGCACCTTACATGGCCCCGTGGCGCGCTCGGCGGTCGCACGAGCGCTGTTGCCGTTCCATCCCGGGCTCGATACGCTCGTGCTTGCGTGCACGCACTATCCGCTGCTCGCGGAACACTTTAGCGCGCTCTTGCCCGCGCACGTGCGGCTGCTCGATCCGGCGCTCGCGCAGGCCGAACGCGCAGCGGAGTACGTCAACGCCCGCCCCGCAGCGGCCGGGAGCGGACACACGCGCTATCTGACCACCGGTTCGCTCGACGCGTTCCGGCGCGCACTCGTCGATGTGTTCGAGCTTTTGCGTCCGGGCGACGACGTCGTACCGGCACCGCCGGCGGTCGCGCATCGCTAAAGCGCATAGCGAACTCGACCGTACTAGAGATATTAACGGCAACGTGTGGAACGTCCCGAATTGGTTTAACTTTTCTCGGCAAGACCGATCGTCTTGTTTACAACGATGAATCCTTCGCGCGATCCAATCTTATATCACGCATGCAAGTCGCACGAGGCGTCTTTCGAGCCTCCGAAGGGCGCGTCAGTTCTGGGTGCCTACGCACGAGGAGTTCCCACAAACCGTCGCTGGATATGGGTTTCCGTGACGGCTGCTCGCGAAGCGTTTCGTATGCGGCGTCGGCAAACTTTGACATACCCGTTTACTCATTGAGTTATTATGGAAACTCCTGTTCTCAGGCGGAGCCGTTCAACGAGGTCGCACTAATTGTTCCCCCGATGACTTGAATTGCGATTATGCGTTGGAGTCGATCCGGTTCCCTCGGTAATTTACGTAAGTTTGGCGCGTATTCGGCCCAATGTCACCGAATGTCAAGCCGAGCTTGCGAATCGGCGTAGCGCGCGGGCGCGCTGACAATGCTCCGCAGCGATATGTCCTTCGGGAGAAACGGGCTAGGGCGCGAGGTTGTAAGTACCGTCAGCCGATCGCAGGCACGCGTACAGGCAACATAGAGTAGTTTACGATCTTGCGCCTGGAGCTCGGATCGCTCGTCCTCGGAGACCTGTATGTACGGCATCGGATACGAGTCGTCGTCCGCACCGATGACGTACACGTTAGCGAATTCGAGCCCTTTAGCAGAGTGAGCCGTAATGAGCTTGACCGCCGACGTCTTATAAAAACCGGTCTCACCGTGGGTGACACTTGTGAGGCCGTGTCTGCGAAGACTTGCGGCGCAAGCCTTTATCATGTCAACCGTGCGACATACGACCGCGATTCGCTCGGGTCGCTCTCCGGCGTCGATCGCGTACTTAATCGCCTCCGCGAGCCACGCAGCTTGGGCTTGCCGGTTTCGAAACCCGGTGCCAAGGCTCGGCAACGGTCCATGCCGCTCGGGTAAGCCCGCGCTGTCGTCTGTTTCGGGCTCGGATTCCGGACCGGCGAGCGCACTCGCGAAAGACAAAATCTCGGTGGTGCTGCGCTCACTTCGTCCGAGCTTAAAAACGTTACCGCCGCCAATACGCAGGCCGACATCCGCCCATCTAAACCCGCTGCGATAGATCGATTGACCTGCGTCACCGACCATCATGACGTGTTTGGTACGCCCTTCGCCTTTTGCCGTTGCGAGCAAAAAGGCGATCTGTGCCGGGGCGAGGTCTTGGATCTCGTCGATGACGACTAGATCGTACCGGCTCCC
>JRHI01001031.1_pt1 | contig 26243 bp, 29 predicted proteins | sample 215371 | NCBI WGS metagenome assembly JRHI01 (sample SAMN02929681, study PRJNA255918) | sediment metagenome | biome: cave system; feature: Ice Cave; material: Sediment; isolation source: sediment from deep within a dark volcanic ice cave with no known source of... ...
CCGCGTAATCAACCAGGAAACCCGATCCACAGGTCTTGACTATTTCTCCGCCGGTCAAGCGAACGCTAGAAACCGCCTGTGACCTGCCACTTCGCGGGGTGGGCCGTAGAGGACTCGAACCTCTGACCCCTTGCGCGTCATGCAAGTGCGCTACCAACTGCGCCAACGGCCCTGGTCGGACAAAACCCTAGCAGCGTGTCCAGCGACTTCGCCGCCCAGAACCGGCGGCCTCGGTAGCGCTCCAGATGGTCGATAACGAGGAAAAGTGCGCTACCACCGATTATCTACCAAAACCCGGGCCCGTGGGGCACCTCCTCCAGGACGCAAGGAGCCAGAAACTATGCCCGTGGGATTGCCTATCCGAGGCCGAGTCTCGACGAAGTGAGGGAGGCCAACGCCGATCTGGTGAGGCGCTTCCTCAGCTACCAGAAGAACCAGAGAGGCTCGTCGGCCAGGACGGTCTATGACTACGCCTTCCGGCTGCCGAGCTGGTCGAGTACCTCGGCCCCATCGCACTGGCCGAGGCAACTCTGACCCACACATTCCGTGACCGGTCGGTGCTACTGTCCGTGGCCGGAGGCCGGCATCTGGCCGACCGGCAGGAGGGGAAGCATATGCGCAAGCGTTGGTGGGCAATAGCAGCCTCGACAGCAGCCTTGGCGGTACCTGTAGTGGTCTCGACGGGGACTGCATTCGGCGCAAACCCAGCACCGGCTACAGCCACGGTGAACATCGTCGGGGTGGAAACGTTTAGGCCGAACTTTGTCCAGAACACCTGGCGGTTCCCGTTGGAGAAGCCGACGTCGATCCGAAGCGGCGGTCTGCTTACCTTCCACAACCTGACGACTGACCCCCACTCGATGAGCGTGGTGGCCGTGAAGGACCTACCGACATCATTTAAAGGGAACGCTGTTGTCGGGGCGCTCTTTGCTGCACACTTTCCTGGGCCCACTACCACCAACCCGTTCATCGATGACGGCGTACCGGTTTCTGTCACGTCGACGCCGGACTGGCACGAGAAGAGCCACTCCAATCCAACGGGACCTCCGACCCTCGGGGATTCCGTGTTGATCGATACCACCAGTCCAGTGAACGGGCACGGTTTTCCGCCATTCACGACGGTCAAGGTCAACGCTCCGGCTGGCACCGTGCTGCATTACTTCTGCATCTTCCACAACTGGATGCAGGGTGCGGTCGCAGTCGGCTAGCCAACACTGTTACTCAGCGAAGCAGCGAAGCAGGTAAGAAGGGCGGCTCTCCGGGGTCGCCCTTCTTATATCGTGTTTCGACAGGAACTAGCGGATCCTCTTCTTCTTCGTGCCCTGTCCAACGACGCTCAACGACCCCGGTCCAGGGATGAACCCTGACTCCTCCCCGGAATCCCACCGCACCGTGAGCAGAGAACCAGCGACAGCCGTAACCACGCCGTGTCGGGGCTCCTGCCCTACTTTCTTCGTGGCAAGTTCGATCCGATCTCCTATAGCAACCACTTGACGCACCTCCCGTTGCGACGGGCTGGCCTGCCCCGTCACAGTCAACCTACTGCCTCCAAGGTACGGCCTAGTCGGCCCGGACAGGCGAGCCGAGAGCACGAGAGATGCGAAGCATCTCTGTGCGACGACAAGCTTCGCTTGATCGTCGGGGCCCACGATCCCGAGGTCAAGCCTCAAGGAGGATGCCATGAAGTTCGTACAGATCATCGAGTTCCAGACCAGCCGCATCGAGGAGTTCGACGCAGCTCTTAACGAGTGGATGGCCAAGTCGGGGGGCTGGCGGGCGCCAACCCGATCGGTGCGCACCCAGGACCGGGACCGGCCGAACACCTACCTCCAGATCGTCGAGTTCCCCTCCTACGAGAAGGCGATGGAGAACTCGACTCGCCCGGAAACGGCTGAGTTCGCATCGACCCTGGCCAGGCTGTGCGACGCACCGCCGAGCTTCCGCAACCTTGACGTGGTCAGGGAAGAGCAGCTCTAGCCGGTCAGGTTCCAGACTTCAGACGCCCGGGAGACGGGCGTCGCCCAACGGAGAATCTCGGGTTGGAGGACTGGGCTTCTACCAACCCACCAGCGGACAGGCGACATGGCATGCATCTCACCGACCCTTTTCGCCGGAGACGTGACGGCCGAGATGCCGGTGGCATCTCGGCTGACCAGGACTTATGCGGCCGATTCTGACCCGAGCATCGCCACGGTTCACGACGAGAGGCTCGCCGCTTCACACAAGCCGGCGGCGCTCGAAGTGGTAGCTAGTCCGGGCCCAGGGTTGAGCGAGGGTGCTGTGTCCCCCGGGTTCGGGCTGGCATCTTCCTGAGCGTGATCGAAGCGCAGCTTCGTCACGGCCAGCGACAAGCCTCGCTCGATCGCAACCCTGAATCCTGAGACCGACGCCTTGGTGAAGGCTTGCCCCAGGCTGTGTGGGCGTGGCGTCGACGTTAGTCGAGCGAGTTGACCGACCAGATTCCAGTTGACGAATTAGCCGCTATCGGTACGATGCAAGTGCGCTACAAAACGCGCCAACGGCCCTTGTCGGACAAACCCTAGCAGCGTGTCCAGCGACTCGCCCCGCAAGACCATGCCCCATAGGAAGCGCGTCGTGGGGCACCTCTTCCAAGGCGCTGAACGTCGAGGTGTCGTACCATCAGGTTGATCCGCAAGGAGGAGGGGCACCGTGAAATTCGTGCAAATCATCGAGTTCAAGACCAGCCGCATCGAGGAGTTCGACGCGGCCCTTACCGAGTGGATGGCCAAGTCGGAGAGCTGGCGGGCGCCAACTCGGTCGGTACGCACCCAGGACCGCGACCGGCCGAACACCTACATGCAGATCGTCGAGTTCCCCTCGTACGAGAAGGCGATGGAGAACTCGAACCGTCCAGAGACGGCCGAGTTCGCATCGACCCTGGCCAAACTGTGCGATGAACCGCCGAGCTTCCGCAACCTCGATGTCGTCCGGGAAGAACAGATGTAACTGCAGTCCGGATCCAGTGCGGCGCGTCGTCGGGCTCCTAGCGGGCTCTCTTCGCCCGCTTCTTTGTGGCCCGACCAATGACGGTCAACGACCCCGGCCCGGGAACGAACATCGATTCCTGCCCGGACGACCACCTCACCGTGAGCATGGAGCCCGAAAGGGCTGTCACCGTTCCCGTGCGGGCCTCCTGACCGACTTTCTTGGACGCCAGCTCGATCTTGTCTCCAATGTTGGCCATGCGATCACTCTCCTGTCGAACGAACGCCAGTCTTGTCCACCGCGGGGGTTTCGACAACGCCCAACTGGGCGGGCCGAGAGCCGACGCAAACCCGCAGGTCAGCGCCTCGTCTGGGAAATACGGCCCTCGGCCAAACCGGTTCAAGCGCTGACCTCAACGGGTAGATCCCATCCACCCCGAGTCCGGAGGCACGGATGGCAACGTCGCCACATCAGGGCATCGATCACGGCGATCACACGACGCTCGTCGAGGTCATCAACTACTACGCCGAAGCCGGATATCGCTCGAACTTCTTCGCGACCGACGAAGGAAGGGTCCGCTGCGGAAACTGCCGACGAACGATCGACCCGTGGCATTTCGCCGAGGAATCGTTGCGCCGCCTTGAGGGCACCTCGGATCCGGACGACATGGTGGCGGTGGTCGCGGTCCATTGCCCGGCATGCGGAGTCGCCGGCACCCTCGTGCTCCAGTACGGGCCGATGGCCTCCGAAGGCCAGGCTGTGGTGCTGAAGGACCTCGACGATCGCCGGGTGACCTCGAGCGACCTGCCCGCGGCGATGGCCCCGGGCGAAGATGAATCCCCTCGCCCCTGAGGCCACCGCCAGGGCTTCGTCTTAGCGCGCCTTCTTCGGCGCCTTCTTGGCCCCGGCGGCCTTCTTGGCCGGCGCCACCTTCTTGGCCGGCGCCACCTTCTTGGCCGGCGCCACCTTCTTGGCCGCCGGCGCCTTCTTGGCCGCCGGCGCCTTCTTGGCCGGCGGCGCCTTCTTGGCCGGCGGCGCCATTTTGACCCCCCCGGTCTTCTTCGCCGGCGCCTTCTTGGCGCCCGCGGCCTTCTTCGTCGCCGGCGCCCTCTTCGCCGCTGATGCCTTCTTGCCGGCGGGCGCTCCGACGACGGAGATGGAACCAGGCCCTGGGATGAACCTTGATTCTTCGCCCGTGTCCCAGCGGACCGTGAGAAGAGTACCGACAACTGCCGTCACGATTCCTACGCGCGGCTCTCGCCCAACCTTGGACGACGCGATCTGGACTCGGTCACCGACGATTGCCATTGCCTACCTCCGGGTGGATGAACACCCGCACGCCGGGGCGTCGGCGGCGGAGAACGCGATACGGCGAAAGGTTTACTCCGTTCTGACCTCGCCCGCTGACCTTGACGGCAGGTGCGACCCGACCGTCATGGAATAGGGTCGGGCTGGTGGCGTGATGGCCTCGGCTCCCAGACCCCCCCCTTGTCAGGTCGGGGCCATCCCGCCGCCTCGGTCGGGGCCGTCACAGTGTCTCGGCGAACGTCACCTCGCCCTCACCACGGAGCACGTTCTTTAGGACCTTCCCAGCGGGGTTACGAGGCAGTAACGACGTGGTGAATTCCACGTGCGCCGGCACTTTGACGTTGGCCAGCGCGGCGGCCACCCAGGCCTGCAACTCGCCGGCGGCAACTGGGCCGGCGCCGTCCTCGAGGCGAACGACCGCTTTGACTTCTTCGCCGAGGGTGGGGTGGGGCACGCCGATGACCGCCGCCTCGGCTACGGCTGGGTGCTCGGCCAGGCGGTTCTCGATCTCAACGCAGTACACGTTCTCGCCGCCCCGGATGATCATGTCTTTGGCCCGGTCGGTGATGTAGAGGTAGCCGTCGGCATCCACGTAGCCAATGTCGCCCGTGTGGAGCCACCCGTCGACCACGGTCTCGGCGGTAGCATCGGGCTTGCCCCAGTAGCCGGGCATGATCAGCGGTCCCTTGATGCAGACCTCGCCGACCTGCCCGGAGGGTAACGTCGTACCGGCGGGGTCGATGATGCGCAGCTCGACGACGGGCAGCGGCCGGCCGACTGAGTCGGGGCGGTCCGTGAATTCCTGCCCGGAGATGATCGTGGCTGCCGAGCTCGATTCGGTGAGGCCGTACACGTTGCCCATCGTCCTCACGTTGGGGAAGGTCTCCCGCACCCGGCGTTGCAGCTCCCCGGCCGACGGCGAGCCGCCGTACGCGACGGTCGTCACCGACGAAAGGTCATAGGCGTGGCGCTCGGAGTGCTCCACCACGCGCCACACCATGGTGGGAACCGTGCCCCACACCGTGATGCGCTCGTCCTGGATGAGCTGCATTGCCTGCTCGGCCTCGAACCGTCCGTCGAGCATCACGGTCTTGGCGCCGGTAGCCAAGCCGACAACGATCCCAGAATGACACCCGGAAACATGGAACAGCGGGGAGCTCATCAAGCTCGCCGTCTGCCTGCGCATCTCCGCCCCCAGCGGTGCCCCCGCCACGAGTGCACCAGCGACGGCGTTGTACATGGTGTTCTGCAGGTTGGCGATCATCGATCGGTGGGTGGAGATGGCGCCTTTGGGTTTGCCGGTGGTCCCCGACGTGTAAAAAATCACGGCCGGGTCGCCCTCGGCAATCGGTGTGTCGGGCAGGTCCGAGGAAGGCTTGGTCAACAGCTCGTCAAAGCGATGGAGCCGCCGGTCATCGCCAAAGTCGGCGGGTGAAGCGTCAATCAGATAGACGCGCTCGACCGTAGGCGCTTGGTCAAGGCGGTCGGCGACGCGCTCGAAGCGGCCTCGATCGGCGACAAGCACCCGGGCGCCCGAGTCGACCAGCCCGTAGATGATTTCGTCGGTCTTCCACCACCCGTTGAGACCAACCAGGATGGCGCCGAGGTTGACGGTCCCCCAGAAGGTGAACACCCATTCGGGATTGTTGGCGGACAGCACGGCAACGCGATCGCCCGGCCTCACCCCGCACGCCGCCAATTGAGAGGAGACCGAGTTGGCCCCCGCCACGAAGTCCGAGAAGCTGATGCGCCGGTCGCCGTGCACGAGATAAGTCGAGTCGCCCCGCTGCGCGGCCTGTTCCGGGATTTCCCGCATGGACGTCATCCGCTGCCGGTACATCTTCATGGACATGCCGTCGAGGTCTTCGAGCACAACCTCGAACAGCCCGCCTGGACCGGTTAACTGCTCTCCCACCTCGGCAATGGACGGCACCGGCTTCACCCTCAGCTGACGGTTACCGTCACTCTACGAGACGAGGTGGGGAAAGGGGTTTCCCGGCTGGCATTTCGTGATGAAAGCGCTATGCTGACCCCTGGGGGTAAACCTGACCCTTGCGTAGGTGCACATGGCCGGGGAGGTGGTACCCGGGGGGGCCGCCCGGGGCAGGTCGCAGGGTGCAGTTCGCTAGATCCACAACCTGATCGCGCCATCGCCGCCCGGTCCCCAGCCCCCTCCAGGTGGCGGTGGCGCGATGAGGGTGTGGACGTCCCGGCCTAGCATGCGGCCCGCTCATGGCGCGGAACATGTTCTCCACCATCAATCGCTCGCGCCGCCGCCAGTTCCGCTTGGCCCGAACGCTGCTGGTCGTGCTCGTGCTGGTGGCGGTGGTGTTGACCCAATGTGACACCCGCGGCGGCCGACGGCGAGCAACATCATCGACCACGACGTCACCCACGAAGCCGGCTGCCGCCGGCCTGGCCACCCCCGCGACGGGTCCCGGGCATCTGGCCCCCGGCTCGGATCCCAGCGTGCTGCCCGGGCCCCTCCTAATCGCCGACCGGGGCAACAACCGGCTCCTTATCGTCGATCCGCAAGGCCGGATCACCTGGCAGTTTCCCCGCGCCGGCGACTTGGCGCCGGGAGAGACGTTCAAGGTGCCCGACGACGCCTTCTTCACCGCCGACGGCAAGCAGATCCTCGCCACGGAAGAGGACGACTTCGTCATCAGCCTGGTTGACATCGCGTCGCACCACGTCGTGTGGCGCTATGGGACATCCGGTCACAGCGGCTCTGGTCCCAATCAGCTGTGGAACCCCGACGACGCGCTCGTACTTCCGACCGGCGACGTGCTCAGCGCCGACATCAAGAACTGCCGCATCGTGTTGATCGCGCCAGGTGCACACGATACGGAGCGGGTCTTTGGGGGCGGTCCGGGCACGTGCCGGCACGACCCGACTCGGCGCTTCGGAAGCCCGAATGGCGCCTTTCCGATGCGTAACGGGCACTATCTGGTGACCGAGATCAACTCGGACTGGGTGGATGAAATCGACTTGACGGGACACTTGTATGCAAGCGTCCATGCTCCAGGCATCGGCTACCCGTCGGATACCAACGAGGTCAGCGCCGGTGTCTACCTGACCGTCGACTACTCCTCCCCCGGCACCATCGAGACCTTCGATCCAACCGGGAAGGTGATCTGGCGCTACCACCCAACCGGAGCCGACGCCTTGAACAAGCCATCGCTGGCCCTGCCCCTGCCGAGCGGTGACGTGCTGTGCAACGACGACTTCAACCACCGGGTCATCGTCGTCGATCCCCGCACCGACAAGGTCGTCTGGCAGTACGGCACGACCGGTCACTCCGGAACCGATCCTGGGCTCCTACAGATTCCCGATGGCGTCGACTTGCTGGCGCCCTATTCGCTCGTCGGCACCCACGCGGCGACCATGGGGCGGCCCTGAACCCAACCCGACGAGCAGGCACAAACCCTTTCCCCAGGCGGGCGTGAAAGGATCGGTCCATGCGGTACGTGATCTACGGCGCAGGCGCCGTCGGCGGTGTGATCGGCGGTCGTCTATTCGAGCATGGCCATGATGTAGTTCTCATCGCCCGCGGGGCGCATCTGGACGCGCTGCGCGACCGTGGCCTTGAACTGCAGTCGCCTGACGGCACGGTGACCCTGGCGGCGCCGGTCGCGGCCGGTCCTCACGAGATCGGACTTGGCGCCGGAGATGTCGTGGTTCTGGCCATGAAGAGCCAGGACACGCTGGCAGCTGTCGAAGAGCTGGCCGCCATCTCTGACCAGGTCCCGGTGGTCTGCGCGCAGAACGGTGTGGCGAACGAACGCGTCGCGCTTCGGCGTCTCCGCGCTGTGTACGGGATGTCGATCTTCCTTCCCGCTACCCACCTGGCCCCCGGTGTCGTACAAGCAAACGGATCGCCCTTGTCCGGCATCCTCGATCTCGGCCGGTATCCGAGCGGAACCGACGAGCTGGCCGAGACCATCGCTGGCGATCTCGACGGATCCCGCTTCAGCAGCCGGGCGGTCGAGGCCATCATGCCGAACAAGTACGCCAAGCTGCTCCTCAACCTCGGCAATGCCCTCGAAGCGGCCTGCGGTCCCATCGGTCGTGAGAGCGAACTGTTCGCCCGGGCCCAAGCCGAAGCCAAGTCGTGCTTTCGGGCGCGGCCATCGACGTCGCGCCGCCCGAGGAGGCCGAGCAACGGCGGAGCGACATCATGCAGCTTCGCCCGGTGGGCGGGCAGCGACGGGGAGGCGGCTCGTCGTGGCAGAGCCTGGCGAGGGGAACGCGGCGCATCGAGGCCGACTACCTCAACGGCGAGGTGGTGCTCCTCGGGCGGCTCCACGGCGTCGACACGCCCGTCAACGAAGTCCTTCAGCGCGTGGCCAATTGCCTCGCCCGGCAGGAGAGACCACCGGCGTCGATGAGCCTCGAGGAGCTGATGGCGGAGCTGGCGCTGGTCGAGGCTTTGCAGTGAGTGGGCCGCCCATCCTGCTCGTCGACGTCGCCGACCGCGTCGCGGTGGTGACCCTCAATCGACCGGAGCGCCGCAACGCCCTGAACGCGGCCCTCTACCGTCGCATTCCCCAAGTGTTGACGGAGCTCGACGGCGACGACTCGGTCGATGCGACGATCATCACGGGTACGGACCCGGCCTTCTGCGCCGGCGTGGATCTCAAAGAGTTCGGCGACGGTATCGAACGCGAACCTGGGTCCGGGCGCCGGACATGGTCAGGATTCTTGCCCCCGTTGGTCAAGCCGGTCATCGGAGCCATCAACGGGCCGGCCATCACGGGAGGCCTCGAGTTGGCACTGGCATGCGATTTCCTGGTCGCCTCGGAGCGGGCCAGATTCGCGGACACCCACGCTCGGGTGGGATCATGCCCGGCGACGGGCTCATCGTGCGCCTCCCGGAGGCGATCGGCGTTCGGCGGGCCAAGGAGATGAGTGCGACCGGCAACCTCATCGACGCCCACACGGCGCTCACATGGGGCCTCGTCAACCATGTCGTGGCACACGACGAGCTTCTGCCGACGTGCCGTGCGCAGGCCGCAGCCGCCGTATCGAACGACCCCGCCGGCGTCAGGCAGATGCTGGCGACCTACGACGTGGTGGCCGACGAGCGCGACACCCAGGCTTGGGCCACCGAACGTCGCGTCAGCCTGGAGTGGGAGGGCCAGGGCTATGACCCGGCCGAAGTAGCCCGCCGCCGTGACGCCATTATCGAGCGCGGAAGCCAACAAACCCGCTGACTTCAGCTACCCTGGCAGAGCCCTCGGCGTGAAGTGTCGCGACGGGCCACTCCCCCGTCCCCTCTCGAGAGCTCGTTCATGACCCTGACCTTCGCTGACCTCGGCGTGCTCGCCGACCTGGTAAGCGTCCTCGCCCGCGGTGCCATCACCGAACCATTTCCCATCCAGGCGGCCGCCCTGCCCGACGCGCTGGCCGGACGGGATGTCAGTGGGCGAGCGCCGACAGGTTCCGGCAAGACGTTGGCATTTGGGATCGCCACCATCGCCCGGCTCGGCCGGGTTCAGGCCAACTCCCGACGGCCGCGGGCGCTCATCCTGACCCCGACGCGTGAACTCTGTGCCCAGATCGCCGCCGAGCTGGCGCCGCTGGCCGCCGCCCGAGGTCGTCACGTCGCGTCGTTCTATGGAGGCGTGGGCTACGAGACTCAGATACGCGCCCTGCGGCGCGGCGTCGATGTGGCAGTCGCCTGCCCCGGTCGCTTGGCCGATCTCATCAACCGCGGCCACGTGGGCCTCGATGAGGTCAGCGTCGTCGTCGTCGACGAGGCCGATCGCATGGCGGACATGGGCTTTCTCCCCGAAGTGCGCCGCATCCTGGACAGGACACCGGACAATCGTCAGACGTTGCTCTTCTCGGCCACCCTCGACGGAGACGTCGACGTCCTCGTGCGGCGCTATCAGCGCAACTCCGTTCGCCACGAGCTGGAGATGGACGAACGCAGTTCGGCTCAGGCCAAGCACCTGTTCTGGAGAGTGGAGGCGTCCGACCGCATCGGACTCACCGCCACCATCAGCCGCTGCGGCCAGACCGTCGTCTTCTGCCGCACCAAGCACGGTGCCGATCGGCTCACCAAGCAGCTTGGCACCCGGGGCGTGCGCGCCACCGCCATACACGGCGACCGCAGCCAGGGCCAGCGGGAGCGGGCGTTAGCTGACTTCACGGCCGGACGGGTGCGGGTTCTCGTCGCTACGGACGTGGCGGCACGCGGCATCCACGTCGAGGGTGTCGCCACCGTCGTCCACTTCGACCCGCCCGCTGACGGCAAGGACTACGTCCATCGGTCGGGGCGCACGGCCCGCGCCGGAGCCACCGGTACTGTCGTGTGCTTCGTCACGCCGGACAAAGCCAAGCTGGTCAGGACCATGCAGAAGGACCTGGGTATGCCGGTCGAGGTGATCGTGCCGGACATGTCCGCACTGGACGTCGGCCAGTCACGGCCGGCCCCGGCGCACCCCATGCCCGCTCGCCCGGCCGCCGCTCGCCCGGCCACGGCTCGCTCGGCTCGTCCGGCTGCGGCTCGCCGCCATGTCCATGCACCTCAGCCGCCCCGCCCCCGTGTGCGGCCCCGCCGGCGCGCCGGCTAGTCAGCCGCCCCCGCCTCCGTCCACGATGAGCGTCTGGCCGGTCATGTAGCTACTGGCCGGGCTGGCCAGGAAGGCAATGGCGGCGTCGAGTTCGTGGGGCCGGCCGAGGCGGCGAAGCGGCACCGCCGCCTCGAAGCGACTGCGCAGTTCGTCCGATTCCACCAGCTCGGCGGTCATCTCGCTCGGGAACATGCCCGGGCACAGGGCGTTGACCCTGACTCCGTAGCGGGCCCACTGCAGAGCCAGCTCGCGCGTCAGGCCGACCAGGCCGGTCTTGGCGGCGACGTAACTGGCCTGGGGCAGGAACGGCGTCGAGCTGAACGCGGCCGCCGATGCCATGTTGACGATGCTGCCGCCGTCGCCCGACGCTCGCATGTGGCCGGCCGCGGCCTGGGCCAGCTCGAAGGGGGCGACCAGATCGACGGTCACGACCTGCGCAAAGCCGCCGACGGGCTCGCGCAGCGCGGGCAGGACGTTGGTGATGCCGGCGTTGGCGATGACCACGTCCACCCGGCCGTGGCGTTCGGCGACGCCATCGATGAGGGCGGCCGATGCTCCCGTCTCGCTGACGTCACATGTCACCGCCTCGGCGTCGGTCAGCGAAGCAGCCACGGCTTCGATCCGGTCGGTGCGGCGAGCCGAGACGACCACCTTTGCCCCCAGGGCGTCAAGCACACGCGCCGCCCGGGCGCCGATCCCCGAGCTGGCGCCCGTGATCACCGCCACCTTGCCGTCGAGGCGGAACGTGGCCAGCGGGTTGACAAGGTCATCCGAGGTGGTCATCGCCACACCGTAGAGGGCTACGCGGTTGAGGGCTACGAGTCGAACGCCCAGCGCGTCGGTGAACCGATGAAGTCGCCGTCGGKAAGGCCGAACACCCACACCGGTCGGAGCTGCAAGCACGCGGTTCCAGCGAAGAAGTCGACGGAGTAATCGGTGGCGTACTTGGCATTGACGAGGTCCGTGAACCGAGATCGCGGCCCCGGTCCGCCACCCTGCAGGTGTGCCCCTCGACCACAACCGGCTGAAGGGCGTTGTCGGTGGTGGCGACGGTTTGCGGATGGCGCGCCATGTTCCGGGTCTTGCGGGACCCTTCGCTGGAGCCGAACCACAGCGAGTCCTCCGCCCACACTCTCCAGACCGGCATGACGTGCGGACGGCCGTCTGGCCATACCCTGGCCATCCAGTAGTCGTGGGACGCGGTCAGCCTTCCTCCACCGACGACCACGGCAGCAGCCCCTGTTCCCTCATCCGGCCCCACGATCCCATAGCCCGGCATGTACGGACGGGTCGCCTTCGGCACCATGAGGGCACATCATGCCAGTGCCCCTCAAAGGCCGCTGGCGCCGCCGGTGAGGAAGAAGGCCACCGCTCCGCCGGCCATCAAGAGAACGGTGAGCGATCCGAGGAAGTTGGCCAGCCGGCCGTTGCGATGCTCGCCCATCAGGTGCCGGTTGTTGGAGACAACCATGACCAGCACCAGGAACGGGGCGGCGGCCACACCGTTGACGATGGCGACATACACGAGCAGCCTGATCGGGTCGACGTGGAAAAGGGTCAGCAGACAGCCACCGATGGTCCCGACCAGAACCAGGCCGTAGAACACGGGCGCCTTCTTGATCGACTGAGAAAATCCCCACTTCTTGCCGAGCAGTCCGGCCATGCCGGCCGAGCCCGAGCCGGCCAAGACCGGGACGGCCAGCATGCCCGAGCCGATGAACCCGAGCGCAAAGACGGCGGACGCAAAGTGGCCGGCGAACGGTCGAAGCGCCCGGGCCGCGTCGGCGGCGCTGACAATGTTGTGCTTGCCGTGAGCGCCCAACGTGGCCGCGGTGGCCGCGATGATGGCGAACATGACCACGTTGGAGAACAACATGCCGCTGAACACGTCGACCCGACTCGTGCGTTTCTTGTGCTTCGCCTCGCGTCGCGTCCGTTGCGGCAGCGGAACGGGCTCGTCACCGCCTTCAGCCTCATCGCGCATCTCCTCCAGCCGATGCGCGGACTGCCAGAAGAAGAGATAGGGCGAGATCGTCGTCCCCAAGACGGCGACGAAGAGGGCGATGTAGTCCTTCTGCCACTCGAAATGAGGGATGAACGTGTGGGACGCCAGTGTGTGCCAACGAGGGTGGGCCATGAACAGCACGACGATGTACGACAGAAGGGCGGCGCACAGGACCTTGAAAACGCGAGCGATGAGGGAAAACGAACCGGACAGAAGAAGAACAGTCACGATTACGCCGGCGAGCATCGCCCAGAGGAAGGTCGGCCCGGCATGGAGAAGATGCATGCCCGATCCGATGGCCACCACGTCAGCGGAGATGTTCAGCGTGTTCGCCACGAGCAGGGCGACCAGCAATACACCGAGCACCACCCGCCAGAACCGGGTAAACGTTCGAGCGGCCAGCTCGCCTAGGCCGGCGCCCGTCGCCAACGCAGTCCGGTCGCAGATCTCCTGGACCGACGCCATCAACGGAAAGGTCAGCAGCGATGTCCAGAGCAGGTTAAAACCGAACTGGGAGCCCGCCTGCGCGTAGGTGCCGATACCCGATGGATCATCGTCCGAGGCACCGGTAATGAGCCCAGGTCCGAGGGCTCGCATATAGGCGCGCCAACCCTGGTTGCCGCTCTGTGGCTTGGTGATATCCAGCTTGCTGCGCCGCCGCCGACCTTTTGCCGAATTTGATGGTGTTTCGAGGTGTTTGTCGGCACTTCGAGTCTGCATTATGCGCTTTATGGTTCCCTTACGCGGGCACTTTCAACCTGGCCTCCGCGGCGTTTCGGGCGACGCCGTGTAGCGTCGGCGTCCGACAAGCAAACCCCTGCAGTTGGTCCTTGCCCCGGCTGGCCCTGCTCGATGTGTAGCCCAAGAGGGAGTGCGAGGTGGCCTCGATCGACGAAGTGTTGTTGACCATTCCGTCCAAACCCGAATTCGCTAGCGTGGCTCGACTGACCGTGGCGGCGATGGGAAGCCGGGCCGGGCTCGATCTTGACGCCATTGAGGATCTTCGGCTGGCGATCGTGGAGTTGTCGTACGCACTGGCGGTTGGTGGCACGGACCACGGCGCGGTCGAATTTCGCTTCGCTATCGCTGACGGCCAGCTCGAGGTCTTCGGCCGCGCCACGGACGACGGCAAGCGCGAGGAGCCCTACCTCAACGAGCTGTCGGAGCTCATGTTGGCGGCCCTCGTCGACAGCTATCAGATTGGCCTGGATGACACGGGACATCTGTCCTTCGAGCTCCGCAGGTCGCGCCGGCCCGCCGGGCCTGGTACACGGTGAATCGCGACGATGACGAGCGGGCCAACCTCAAGCCGATCTTCGAGGAGTACGCCCGCACGCGGGATGTGACCCTCCGCGATCGGCTGGTTGAGGCTCACCTGGACGTAGCGGCCTACCTGGCCCGCCGCTTCGCCAACCGCGGCGAGCCGCTCGACGACTTGACTCAGGTGGCTTCACTCGCGGTCGTGAAAGCGGTCGAACGCTTCGACCCGGCGCGTGGCCTGGCGTTCTCGACCTACCTGACGCCGACCGTGCTTGGCGAACTGAAGCGGCACTTCCGCGACAAGACCTGGGCGGTACGAGCTCCTCGCCGACTGCAGGAACTCAATGCCATGCTGGGGGCGGCATCGGCCGAACTGTCTCAGCGCAGCGGGAGAACACCGACCGTGCCCGAACTGGCCGCCCACGTTGGCGTCTCCGAAGAGGACGTCCTGGAGGCCCTCGAAGCGGGCGAGGCCTACCGGGCTACCTCGCTGGATGCGCCCACCGGGGCTAGTGACGACAGCGACCTTGGGTCCCGACTGTACGACGATGATGAAGCCTTCGACACCGTGGACGAGCGGGCCGTCCTCTCGCCGCTGTTGTCGACGCTGCCGCGCCGACAACAGCTCATCGTCCATCTTCGCTTCTTCGAAGGGCGCACGCAGTCGGAGATCTCTGCCCTACTCGGCATCAGTCAGATGCACGTTTCCCGCTTGCTAGCTCGCAGCTTGGCCCAGCTACGCCAAGTGGGCCACGAGGCGCCCGAGACGTAGTCGGTTAGATGCTCTCTTCTTCGTAAACTCGGCGACTACGGGGTCCGTCAACCATCACGTCACGCCGTCCGCCGAACCCGCCCCAGCTGCTCCAAAACATCAGCGAGAGCAGAGCGCCGAGAACACCGACGATCATGAGGATAAGGCCAACGGTGTGGAGGTTGACGCCACGCGTTGTAGCGCTGACGGCGAAATCCAGGATGGCGCCGACGGCGATCAGGAAGATACTGGTACCAATACCCATGACTTCTACGTTGCCTTTCCTAGAGGAACTTCCGTGCCCTAGGAGTTACCCGTTCTCAGCGCAGTCGAACCCTCACGTCCCGCGCAGAGCCTCTTGCCCTCACGGAGGAAGGCCAGAGGATCGGCGCCATCGAGGATGGCGCCGTAGCCGAGCGAGGCACCGAAGGACTCGTTCCAGAACTCACCGGTTCGTGCCTCCCAGGGCCCCACATACAGGTAGGGATCCTGGTGAGTGGCGTCACCGGGAGAGCCACCGAAGTTGGCCCGCCCGCCCTCAGCGCCGAGGTCGACGGCCATGTCGAAGTGCTCCGGCCATAACTGCACTCGGCTGGGCGCATCTTCGGGGCGGGCATCGGCGCGCATCTGCTCGAGCAACGAGGCACAGAAGCCAAGCCAGTCGCCCAGGGCACGAGCGGCGGCGGCATCAACCGGCAGCGGATCGTCGAGGTCCGGGCTCGTCGACGGTTGATAGGCGCTGACCGGTGGTCCCGGTTCGACGCCGAGGAAAGCTCCGGCGGCCCGCAAGGTGCTCAGCTCGTGGCGGCGATCAGCGTCGACAAGAACGCCATCTTCGATGCGGACCTGACGATTGGAGTCGAAAAACGGGGTGCCGAAGCCACGAAACGTGAAGCGCAAGCCGATTTTGCCGTTCGCCCGCCAGCGGGACGGGGAGATCAGATGTTCAGCGACGGTGTGGAGAGTGTGCCTGGTGTCCGAGAATCGCGACGGTAGAGGCGACAGGTCTCCCGGGATGAGCCACCGCTCCCGGCACCAGGCCAACAGATCCTTGTCCCCCGCCGTCTCGCACAGCTCGCTCCAAGTGCGGCTCGCCGGCCGCAGCACCGGGAGCACTTCGCCGCCCTCCAGCGGATCATCGGCAAAGAAGGGCGGCTCATCGACGGCCGGCGGAGATGGTTCAAGCACCCGGACCTCAAGATCGCCATCAACGCGCGCCGCCGCTTCAGCTCTGGCGTTCCTCACTGGCTTATCCTTCCTTGCCCGTCTCGACCGGTGCGCGTTAAGCCTGCCATGCGGCAGGTACACTTGGTCCTGTCGAGCCATCGCGGCTCCCAGAAGGAGCCCCATGGCTAAGCGCGCAACGATGATGGAACCCTCCCTTGAGGTCTTGCTGAGCAAGGTTGAGGATTCGAAGTTCACGCTGGTGACCCTGTCGGCCAAGCGGGCCCGCGAGATCAACACCTACTTCAACGGGCTAGGTGGCGGGCTCGGAGCCATCGTGCCGCCTCAGGTGACCTCGCTCTCTCGCAAGCCGGTCTCTATCGCGCTGCAGGAAATCAGCGAGGACAAGATCATCCCCGTGTACCCTCAGCCGGAGGAAGTTGACTGAAGGACCGCTGACGAAGGGAGCGCGAGTGCTCGATCCACGCCATCGAATTCGTGTCGAGTTTTGCGTTCCCTGAAACTACATTCCTCGGGCCGTCGGTCTGGCGGACGAACTGCTCAACGGGTGGGCGCCGATCATCGACACCATCGAGCTCCTCCCCTCGTCCAAGGGACGCTTCGAGGTGACCCTGGATGGTGAGCTGATCTTCTCCAAGGTGACCCTCGGGCGACACGCTAAGCCGGGCGAGATCGCCAAGGAGGCGCGGGCTCGCCTGGGCAACGAAATCCCCCGCTGACCTACCCATCCTCCTCGGGAGGAGGGGGCGGGAGCAGCACGGTCGATGCCTTCGGCAGGAGCTGACCAACCTCGATCTGTTCCGCCCAATGGCAGGCGACGAGATGGCCGGAGCCCTTGTCGTTCGTCCTTTCCGATGCGGCCGACGAGGCAAGGGCCCGGAGCACAGGCACCTCATCGTGGCATCGGGTGGGCTGCCTGAACGGGCAACGGGTGTGGAAGCGGCAGCCATCCGGCGGATTCGCGGGCGATGGAAGATCGCCGGTCAGCAGAATGCGCTTGCGCTTGAGTTCGACGACCGGGTCGGGGATGGGCACGGCCGACAGCAGGGCGATTGTGTAGGGATGCAGTGGCCGGTCGTACAGGGCATCGGCCGCGGCCACCTCGGCGATCATCCCGAGGTACATGACCGCGACCCGGTCAGAAATGTGGCGAACGACGGCCAGGTCGTGGGCAATCACCAGGTAGGTCAGCGTGAAGCGCTCCTGGAGCTCCTCGAGCAGGTTGATGACCTGCGCCTGGATAGAGACGTCGAGCGCCGAGACCGGTTCGTCGGCGACGACCAGTTCTGGTCGGAGGGCAAGGGCGCGAGCGATACCGACCCGTTGGCGCTGACCGCCGGAGAACTCATGCGGATAACGCGATCCGGAGCCGGCCGGGAGTCCGACCGCGTCGAGCAGATCACGCACCTTCTCGTCGACGCCTTGGTCAAGGCCGTGGGCGCGCAGGGGTTCAGCAAGGATCGACTCCACACTCTGGCGGGGATCGAGGCTCGAGTAGGGATCCTGGAAGATCATCTGCATGTGCTGGCGCATGCGGCGGAGTTTTTCGCCGCGTAGAGACGTGATGTCGACACCATCGAACCGGATCGTGCCCGCGGTCGGATCAACCAGGCGGAGCACGGCTCGTCCGACGGTGGACTTGCCACAGCCCGATTCGCCGACCAGGCCGAGCGTCTCGCCGCGCTCGATGCTCAGGTCGACCCCGTCAACGGCGCGGACAGAGCCGACCCGATGTTCGATGAGGATGCCACTGGTGATGGGGAAGTGCACCCGCAGGCCCTCGACCTCGACCAGACTCACGGGCCGGCCATCGCGCCTACCGGTACCGGATTGATACAGCGCAAGTCATGCCGCCAGCGCACGCCCTCCAGGGGTGGCGGCCCGGTCACACAGGCGTCCAGCCGGTTGGGGCAGCGCGGCGCGAACGCGCACCCCGTTGTCCAGGGGATGGTGTCACGCGGCGATCCCTTGATCGGCCGGAGGGGGACGCCCCGCGGGCTGTCAAGGCGCGGGACCGAGGCCAGCAACCCGACGGTGTAGGGATGGCGGGGTGCGGCAAACAACTCGTTGGTGGGCGCGGACTCGATGATGCGACCGGCGTACATCACGTACACGGTCTCGCACAGTCCGGCCACCACGCCGAGATCGTGGGTGATGAGAATCAGAGCCGTTCCCGAGTCGACTACTCGCGCTCGCAGCAACTCGAGTATCTGAGCCTGGATGGTGACATCGAGGGCCGTCGTCGGCTCGTCCGCGATCAGCAGCTTCGGCTGGCAGGCCAACGCCATGGCAATCATGGCTCTTTGGCGCATTCCTCCGGAGAGCTGGTGCGGGTAGTCGTCGACTCGTCTCTCCGAGTCCGATATCCCCACTCGCTCCAGCAACGTCATCGCCTCGCGTCGCGCCACCCGCGGCGGAGTATCGAAATGCCGCTCGAGGACCTCGGTGATTTGGCGGCCGACAGTCAACACGGGATTCAACGAAGACATCGGATCCTGGAAGATCATGGCGATCTGGCGACCCCGGATGTGCTCCCTTCGACCCTCGGGCAGGCTGAGCAACTCCTCGTCCTCGAAGCGGACAGCTCCGGACACCTCAACGCCCCGGTCGCCGAGCAGGCCGAGGACGGCCAGCGACGTGACGCTCTTGCCGCATCCTGACTCGCCGACGATGCCGATCGTCTCTCCCCTGCCCACCGAGAGGCTGACGCCGTCGACAGCCCTGACCTCCTTGGATTGCCGGCGTCGGAAGGTGACGTGCAAGTCGTCGATGGCCAGCAGCGGCGCGATGGGTTTGGTCACCTGCGCAACTTCGGGTCGAGTGCCTCGCGCAAGGCGTCGCCGAACAGGTTGAAGCCGAGTACGGACAGCACGATGGCCAGGCCGGGAAACAGCGCCAGCTGGACCGAACTCTGCAGGAAGCTCTGGGTCTCGGCCAGCATCCGGCCCCACTCTGGCGTGCCCGGATCGGCTGACCCGAGGCCGAGGAACGCCAGTCCGGCGGCGTCGATGATGGCCGTCGCCAGAGCCAGGGTGCCCTGCACGATCACCGGTGCCAAGGCGTTGGGCAGCAGATGCTGGACGGCGATGCGCCACCGTTTGACGCCCACCGAGCGGGCGGCCAACGCGTAGTCACTATCGCGCTGGCCGAGCATGGAACTGCGAAGCAGGCGGGCAAAGATTGGTACATTCACGACGGCAATGGCGATCATCACGGACTGCAGATTGCGACCAAGCAATGCGGCCACGCCGATGGCGAAGAGCAGGCCGGGGATGGACAGCATGATGTCCATCAGCCTCATAAGCACGTTGTCGACCCAGCCGCCGACGGCTCCGGCAACGGCGCCGATGAGGACTCCGGCGCTGGCACCAATCGACAGCGAGACGACGCCGATCAGAAGCGAGTAGCGGGCGCCGTACAGAATCCGGGACAGTTCGTCGCGGCCCTGCTGGTCGAGTCCCAGCAGGTGGTGGGCAGACGGGCCAGGGATGTATCCCGGTCGCAGGTGGGAGAGGTCGGCCGCATTAGGGCTGTCAGGCGCCAGGGTCGAGGCAAATACGGCGACGAGTACGAACACCAGCACCAGCCCGGCGCCGACCACTGCGGACGGGTTGCGCCGCAGCCGCTGCCAGGCCTCCGACCACCGGCCCCCGGTGTCATCGGTTGCCTCGATCGAAATTTCGAAGGCTTCCGCCTCGGCCAGGCTCATGTGACGCGGATCCGGGGATCGAGGAAGCCGTAGGTGAGGTCGACGAGCAGGTTCACAACGACAAACACGATGGCCAGGAACAGGATACCGCCCTGGAGCACCGGGAAGTCGCGCGCGAACACGGCTTGTTCAAGAAACGACCCCATGCCGCCCCACGAGAAGACGATTTCGGTGAGGACCGCGCCAGAAAGGAGGAGACCTGACTGCAGCCCGACGATGGTGGTGACCGGCAACATGGCGTTGCGCAGGACGTGGCGACGGTCGACCGTGCGGGAGGTCATCCCCTTGGCCCGGGCACTGCGGACATAGTCCTCGTTCAGCACCTCGAGCACGGACGCTCGGGTGATGCGGGCGACGATGGCCAACGGAATGGTGCCGAGGGCGACGGCGGGCAGGATCAGGTGGCGGACCGCGTCCACGAAGGCGCCGCCGTCGCCGGTGACGATGGCATCGAGCACGTAGAAGCCGGTCGGATGCGACGTGACCCGGGTCGCATCCAGCCGGCCAATGCTGGGCAACCAGTGGAGCTTCACCGCGAAGATGTACTTGAGCAGGAAGGCCAGGAAGAAGACGGGAACCGAGATGCCGAGCAATGAACCAGCCATCGATACGTGGTCGAACCACGCCAGGTAGCGCTTGGCGGCCAGCACCCCGAGAGGGATACCGATACCGACGGCGAACACCATGGCCGCCAGACTCAGCTCGATGGTCGCCGGGAAGCGCCGGCGGATCTCGTTGCTCACTGATCGTTGGGTGCTGATTGACTGCCCGAAGTCGAGGTGAACGGTCCGGTCAAGATACGAGATGTACTGGCGGTAAAGGGGCCGGTCCAAGCCATACAAGTGCCGGACCTGTGCCACCTTGGCCGGGGTGGCCCGCTCCCCGAGCAAGGCGTCGGCCGGGCCCCCCGGCAGGGCCCGGATCCAAACGAATACGAGGATGGATAGCCCGATCAGGATCGGGATCAGCTGGACGAGCCGTCGGACGATGAACTTGAGCATGGCAGGGGAGCCAGCCAGATGCGGGTGGCCCGAACCGGACCACCCCCATCCGGGGGCGTTAGCCCACGGACACCGTCGAGAACYCCTCGTTTGCCGGGCCCACCGGACTTGGCACGAGACCTTGGACTTTCTTGGTGAGCGCCAGGTTGGGTTGGGTGTGCACGTAAGGGACACCGGGGAGGAAGTCCATGATCAGCTTGTTAGCCGCCTGGTAGTCGGCGATCCGCTTCTGCTGATCAGTTTCGGTACGGGCCGCGTCGAGCGCACTGAAGATGGCCGCGTTGTCGAACCCCCATGCCTTCTGCTTGGTGCGGAAGAACACCCCGACGAAGTCGTCCGGATCACCGTAATCACCGGTCCACCCCAACAGATACATCTGGGCGGAGCCGGCGTCGACGGAGTGCACGTAGTCGGGGCTCCACGGCGCCGACTTGGGCACGATCTTGAATCCCACCGCCTCAAGGTCTGCCTTGAACGCCTGGAAGTTGCTGGAGGGGTCCGGCATGTACGGCCGGCTCACGTTGGTCGGATACCAGAATTCAATCGTCGGATTGGCTACGCCGGAGTCGGCGATCAGCTGCTTCGCCTTGGCCGGGTCGTAGTTGTACTGCGTGACATCGGAGGAATAGCCGAAGAGCGACGGCGGCATGAACTCCTTCGCCACCACCGCGTTCGCTGGGTACTTGGCCTTCACCAGCGCACTGCGGTTGAGGGCGTACGCAATGGCTTGGCGAATCTTCGGGTTGTCAAGCGGCGGCTTGGCCTGATTGAAGCCCACGTAACCGACGTTGAACGCCGGCCGGTTGAGGATCTGGAAGCCGGCACCGGATAGCGCGGAGACGTCCGCCGGGTTGACGAGGTCGTAGCCCTGGATCTCACCCGATTCGAGAGCCTGGCGCCGGGCCGGCCCGTCGGCGATGGGCTTGAAAATCAGTCGGTCGAGTATCGCTTTCTTGCCCCAATAGCCGTCGTACCGCTTCATCACCAACTGGTTGTTCGGGGTGAAGGTGTCGAGCATGAAGGGGCCGGTTCCGATGGGATGCTGCGAACCGAAGGTGCCGTTGAACTTCGGAGCGTCGCCGGTACCCGTCACGTCGTCTGCGTGGTATTTCGTCAACGCGTCAGGGCTGGACATCGCGAAGGCGGGGTTGGCCAGACCGGCCAGGAAAGCCGATGACGGCTTCGTCAGGTTGATGACGGCCGTGTTGGTGTCCTTGGCATCACACGACTTGTACAGGCTGTCGGCCGGCACGTCGTTGGTGTTCTCGGTGTGTGCGAAGCCGCCGAAGACCGTGCTCCAGTAGTACGAGAGCGACGAGCTCTGGAGCACGCCCTTGAAGTTGAACCAGCGGTTGAAGTTGAAACACACCGCTGCGGCATTGAACGGTGTCCCGTCCTGGAAGTTCACGCTCTGCTGCAGGTTGAACGTCCAGGCGAGCCCATCGGGGCTTGACTGCCAGGACTTGGCCAGCGACGGGACGATATCGGTGCCCCCCGGCTTGGTGGTGACCAACGTCTCAAAGATTTGAGTGATGACTCGGATGGATTCTCCGTCGCTGATCAGGATGCCATCCATGCTGATCGGATCCGAAGAGGTGCCGAACACCAGGGTGCCGCCGGCCTTGCCTGCCGGGGCGGCCGTGGTGCTCGTGCCGTTGGCGGCCGTCTTCTTGCTGCTACTCCCGCACGCCGCACTGATCAGCCCGAGTACGGCCAAAGCTGCTACCAACCGGGGCACGGTCTTCGTCATGGCTGCCTCCTTGGAGCCGGGAAACGACAGCACGATAGTGGGAGGCGCGGCGCGATGTTCGTTTCTTCAGACCGCCACCGTTTCGTCCGGGCTAAAGAGTGCCTCGGCCACTTCCCGGCGGGGGGCATGGATCCGCAGCTCACTGCCTTGCTCGCGGGCCGCTTCCGTGGCCCCGGCCAAAACGGCGCTACCGAGGGTATCGGCGCGCTCAAGGTTGGCGAGGTCGATCACGATGACCCGGCTGCCCTGAAGGACGATGAGGTCAAGGAGAAGATCTCGGAGCTCGACGGCGACCTTCTGGTCGAGATCGCCTTCCACGGAAACGATGACGACGGCGGCAGTTTTCGCCGTCCGGATGCTGCCACTTCTCCCGCCCATTAACCCCCCTCGTGTGCCATCAGGGTCACATCGGCGCGGGGTCTGGGCGTCTGGCGCAGGGTCTGGGCGTCTCTTCTTCGCAAACATAGCGCCCGCCGGCGGGAAGCGAAAGTGCTCAATTCGACTTTTTGAGGCGCCGAAAGAATCGAGTCGCGACCAGGGCCCAGACCGGCCCCATCCGGACGCGGTCGCTCGGCGGCCCCCGCACCAGATGACCAGGTCGCGTCGTCCGGAGGCGGCGGGGCGGCGGCGGCGAAGCAGTCGGTAACGTACATTCGCCTACTTGCTGTCGGTCCGGACAGAGGGCATCACCGTTGGCGACGTCCACTAAGGCCCGTGTTCCGGGATCGAAACGAACCACGACCGCCGGGATTTCCCGGGAGGCGCTGCTACCCGAGCTGGTAGCCAACCGCATCGCCAACACCGTGGGTGTGAGCTTCGTCCAGAAGCGCGAGCGGGTCATTCGTCAGTAGCAGGAAGCAATCCGCGAGCTGTCCACGCCAGTGCTTCAGGTGCGGGAGCGATTGGTGATTCTTCCGATCGTCGGCGTGCTCGACGGCCAGTGCGCCAGACAGCTCACCGAGCAGCTCCTCTGGGGCATCCGCTCCAATCGGACCAAGGTCGTGGTTATGGACATCACCGGTGTGCCGGAGATCGACTCCACGGTCGCCAACCATCTGGTCCAAACGGTGGAGACCTCGCGTCTCATGGGCGCGAGAGTGATCATTACCGGGTTGTCTTCGGATATCGGGTTGATCTCGGTGACTCTCGGCGTCGATCTGTCCAAGATGAACGCCGTCGGAGACCTCCAGTGGGGCATCGAGGAGGCCGAAAGACTGCTCGGCTGCAGCGTGACCAAAGCCGCGTCCGAACCAGTGACTGACATCCGGAAGCGGGATTGGCGCCAGCGTCATGGCCGTACCCATCCTCAAACAGGGTGAATACCTGATCGCCAGCATTCAAAGCGGCATGACCGACAGCGACACTTTGCAATTACAAGATGACCTCATGGAGCGCGTCGGTAGATACCGCTCCCAGGGCGTCATCGTCGACGTCACCGCCTTGGACCTGATGGACTCCTTTGCCGGCCGGGCGCTGCGCACGATTGCCCACATGACCAGGCTGCTAGGCACCGGCAGGGTAATTGTCGTCATCCAGCCCGAGGCCGCCCTCGCCAGGGCAACTGGGCATGAGTCTTGAAGATGTGGACACCGCCCTTGACCTGGCAGAAAGGCCTCGCCTTCCTGAACAGCGCAGTGCGACGCAGGCACCACTTTGGCCAATGAAACACGCATTGCGGTGGCCAGTGACGTCGACATCGTACTCCCCCTAGAAATGGCGACACCGTTCTCATCCTGGGCGACGTAACCGGCCACGATGTCCATGCCGCCGCGCTCATGGGGCAGCCCCGGCTGGCCATGGAGGCCTACGCCATCGATGGCCACCCGGCCGGCCTAGGTCCTCCACCACGTGGACCGTGTCTTGCGCCGAGTCAATCAGGAACGGCTGGCGACCGTGATTTACGTCCTGCTGGACATCAGCCGCGATCGTCTCTGTCTGACCAACGCCGGTCACCCTCCCCCCTTGATGATCACCAGCGCGGGCCAATCGACCTTTCTGGCCTCGGGAGTTTCTGTCCCTCTTGGCGTCGATCGGCCGGGAACTGTACGGCACGACGCGACCTACACCATCGAGTCCGGCAGCTACCTCCTGCTCTACAGCGACGGTCTGGTGGAGAACGCCGCCCGGACGATCACCGAGGGTATGGAGGCTTTACTCGCCGCCACTCGGGATTTCCGCGGCAGACCCGAACAGCTCTGCGACCTGGCACTGTCGATCGCGCGCGCTCGCAGGGACGATATCTGCGTCCTCGCCGTGGAGGTGCACGGTGGAGCGCCAGTTGCGGTGACGCGACGCGGGTCGGATGAGTGGTCTCAACACGCCTCGTAGTTGCGGACGCCAAGTCCGTCTCCTAGCGTGACCGTCTTACCGAGGGGAGCAGGCTCTGTTGTTGCGGCGCGCCACGATCGCTTTGAGTGCTGCTGCGCTGATCCTGATGGCTGCAGGGCCCGCTGGCGCCCAGGATCTGCGCACCAAGCGCGAGCAGACACAGAGCAAGCAGAAACAGGTCAAGGCCGCGCTCAGCCTGGCGTTGTATTCGAACAACAAGGTCGAGGCCGAGGTAAGCCGGCTCACCGCCGCCGTCGGGACGCAGCAGGCCAAGCTTGATGCCGCCAAATCTGCCGAGACAGCGGCAAACGGACAGATCGACACGGCTGCCCGTCGCCTGACGGTCATCGCAACGCGGATGGATGCCGTCCGCCACGCCGTGATCACCCGGGCAGTCCGTGCCTATGTGGACCCTTTCCGACCGAGCCTGGCCGTGGCCACATCCGGTCCTGCCAGCATCGCCGAACTGGTCCGGGGCGCCGCTCTGCTGTCGGCGGCTACGGGTCGGACCGCCGACGCTATGGATGCCTTCCGCCAAGCGCGTCAAGACCAGCTGATCGCTAAAAGACAGCTGGAGACGGCGCGCGAGCGGGTCGCCGACCGGGTCAAGGCGGAGACCGTCGTGGCCGCCCAGCTCGTTTCGATCCGCGCCTCCCAAGAGACGGCCGCCGCAGAGCTTCAGCGTCGCATCGACGCCATCCAGACCGAGAGCCGCCAGCTAGGGGCGCAAGAAGGGCAGCTCGAGGCGCTCATCCGCGCCGAGGACATCGCGGCTCAGGCCTCTTTGGCCCAGCAGCGGGCCGCCTCTTTGTTGAGCCGGTCGTCCGGAAACATCGTGTCGCGCGGCGCGGTTTCCAACGTCGGGCTGATCTGGCCGGTGCACGGTTTGGTCACATCGGAGTTCGGGCCGCGTTGGGGTGGTTTCCATCCAGGCATTGACATCGCCCCCGGCGGATATGGCGCCCCCATACACGCCGCCAAAGCGGGCGTGGTCATTATCGCCAGCTGGTACGGCGGATACGGGAACTTTGTCGTCATCGACCACGGCGACGGCATCGCCACCGCCTATGGCCACCAGCTGGCCCTGGCGGTCACTCAGGGACAGCTGGTCTCCCAAGGTCAGGTCATCGGCTATGTCGGGTCCACCGGCTATTCGACCGGGCCGCACCTGCATTTCGAGGTGCGCGTCAACGGCGCCGCCCAGAACCCCCGGAACTACGAGACCGGCAGCCCCTAGCCACCACTCAGCCGCGCAGCGCGGTTTGGAGCGCGAGGAGCGCAACCGCTACCTGCGCGTCATCCGGCGATCGGGTGGTCAGCCGCTGTAAAGCCAGGCCCGGTCGAAACAGAAATGCCCTGGGCCCAGACAGCGAACCGTCGTCAGCTAGGCGGAGGACCTCGAAGGCCACGCCGGCGACC
>JRHI01001032.1_pt1 | contig 26207 bp, 19 predicted proteins | sample 215371 | NCBI WGS metagenome assembly JRHI01 (sample SAMN02929681, study PRJNA255918) | sediment metagenome | biome: cave system; feature: Ice Cave; material: Sediment; isolation source: sediment from deep within a dark volcanic ice cave with no known source of... ...
GACGACGACGGCTGCAAAGACCGGGCCACCCATTCCGCCTACGGCTTCAACACCGGTAGCGAGTTCTCGGCTGAGGCCGTGGTCGCCATCACCGAGATGGACCCCGACTTCAACGAGGATCCACTCCACGCCGATACGCGGGACTTCTCACCGAAGTACTTCTTCATCAATGGCCAGGCCTTCGATCAGGCCAACGCTGAAAAACTCAAGATCAATGTCGCCGCCGGTGATCAGCTGCTACTCCGGCTGGCCAACCTCGGCACCCGCGATCACTCTTTGACCCTCAGCGGCCACCGCCAGCTGATCCGGGCCATGGACTCCCGTCGACTGGCTGTCAGCAAGGACGTGGCCAGCCCTTGGCTGACCTCAGGCGAGGTCGCCGACGCCTTCATCTCGATCGATCCGAAGGCGGTCAAGGGTTCTCACTTTGCCCTCTTCGACAACGGGGGTCACCTCAACAACGCCAACCTGCTGGGTCTGCGCGGCATGTTCACCTACGTGGATGTCGTCTCCAGCCGGAGCGCCAGCACCAACCCCGGGCCGTCGACCACCGCGGTCAACGTCGCCATCACCAACAACCTGCCCGGGGCCTCGCTCAAGACCTTTACCGGTGACCCGGCCGCCCATCCTGGTGAGCAGGTCCAGCTGACGGCGACCTTCTCGGCCGGCGCCACCGCCGCCGAGTGGTTCCTGGACGCCCCCGGCGTCCCGGGAACCGGTAAGCCGTTCCCGGTCTCGGGCTCGCTCAACATCTCCCAGGCCGCGATGCTGACCGCCCTGACCGCTTCACCGCTCCCGATCGACGGCACGCACACCATGTGGGTGCACGCCAAGGACGGAGCCGGTAACTGGGGCGCCGCCGCCGGCGCCGCCTTCGATGTGGACACTCAAGGCCCGGTGGTGGACCCCAGCTCTCTGTCGGTGCACATGCCCGTCACCAACGGGGTGACCACTACCGCCGACATCAGCCCGGGCTGCGATCAGACCCAGGCTCCGGCCGGCAATCCCGGCCAGCGCATCACCTGCAACCTGCAGCCCAACCCTGGTGACCTGGTGGTGATCGGCAGCGCGACCGCCTCGCTGGCGGACTGGAACGTGCTCGGCGCTGAGTACTGCGTCGACGACCCGACCTGCGCCACCGCCACCAAGCTCCAGCTCTTCACCAACCCGCCGCCGATCGCACCCAAGAAAGGACCCTACGAACTCAATCCCTTCAACGGGCCCGACATGGTGCTTCCAGGCGGATACGTCAACCAGGCCATGCAGGACCAGCTCTGCACCCCGGTGATCCCGGTCGGTAGCGCCCCGCCGGCGGTACTGCCGGGTGCCCCGGGTGGCGCCCAGACCGTATCGATCTGTGGCGTGATCCCGGCGGCCACCATCCAGTCGCTGCCGGAGGGCACCCACCTGATCACGATCCGGGCCTTCGAGGGCCCGAACGACACGGTGCTGACCGGCACTTATACCGCCGACCCCAGCCGCAACGGCCAGTTCGTGCCCAACGGCACTGCCAATCCGGGCTACTACTCGAGCCCGATCACGGTCGGTCGGTGGGGCAAGTGGACGACGACCGGCGCCTCGATCTCCTTCGTCAAGATCAGCACCGGCCCCACGGTGAGTAACACCAGCGTCGGCCCCAACCCGAACAACGGCTTCCAGGCCGACGGCGGCAACGTGGGCCTGGTCGACTCGGTCCGCGTCAACGCGACGTTCACCTCAGCCTCGAAGGCGGGTGGCGTCAGTTCCAACATCGCCATGGGCGAGCTCTTCCTCGGCGCCAGGCCGGCTCCCGCCGATTACGGGAAGGGCTCCGAGATGGTCGGTATCAACGGCTGGAATCTCCGCAATCCCCAGGATGCATACGGTTACGTGCCGCTGGTGGATATCCGGGCCGAGGCGTCGAAGTGCGCAGCACCGAACACGCCCGTGACCGGTGGCTGCCTGGTGCAGATCTGGGTGCATGGGAAGGACGCGGCTGGCAACTGGGGTGACCCGGTGGCCGTGGTCCTGATGGTCTCGACGGTTCTGCCCGTGATCAACACGGTCAAGCTGAACGTGGCCGTGCCGCCGGCGACGGTGGAGACGGCGACCATCACCGCCTCTCTGCCGGCCGGGAGCGCTCCCACCGTGAAGATCGTCGCGGCGGAGTGGTTCCTGGGCGCCACCGACCCGGGTGTCGGACACGCGAACGCTTACGCGATTCCGGCCGCCGCCCAGGGTCAGAAGGTGCAGATCACCTTCCCGATCGCGGCCGTGCCCAAGGGCTCGCAGATCTCCTTCCGGGTGAAGGACAACGCGGGCAACTGGAGCGGCGCCGCCCTGGTGGTGGGAGGTTAGGAGCAGACAATTCAAGTTCACCCGGGACCCGCGTTCGCAAATGCCCCTGCGACGCGAACCCCAATGAGCGGAGGGAGCCGGCGAGAGCCGGCTCCCTTTGCCGCTTTCAGCACTCTTCCCAGGAACCGTGGCGAGCGGTTCCGTAAGGTTGTCCTGATGGACGGTATCGAGGAGATCACCTTGGAGGCCAACCGCCTGCGTTTCCGCGGCCTGGCCGCCGGACCTGCTGGCGGCCGGCTGGTGCTCCTGCTGCACGGCTTTCCCGAAGGAGCCGAGGCCTGGCGGCCGCAACTGGCGGCGCTGGGCGCCGCCGGGTGGCGGGCGGTCGCCCCCGACCTGCGAGGTTACGGAGGCACCGATGCCCCTCAGGAGCAGGACGCTTATCGCCTGGATCTGCTGGTCTCGGACGTGGCCGGGCTGATCGCCGCCCTCGGGTCCCCGCCGGTCGACCTGGTCGGACACGACTGGGGCGCGATCATCGGCTGGGCGGCGGCGGCCCGCCACAGCCGGTTGCTGCGGAGCTGGACGGCGCTCAGCGTGGGCCATCCAGCCGCGCTGGCGCGGGCGCTGGCCGACCCCAATGGCGATCAGCGGGCCCGGCTGGATTACGTGCGCCTCTTCCGAATGCCAGGCAAAGCCGAGGCGGTGCTGGCCGCCGATGGATACCGGCGGCTCCGCGCCATCTACCGGCGCGGTCCCAACCCGGAGGCCGTACCCGCCGAGGTGGTGGAGACCTACGTGGCCGGTCTCGCCCGACCCGGGCGGCTCACCGCCGCCCTCAACTACTACCGGGCCAACCCGCTCGATGAGCCGCGTGTTCTGGCTACCATGTCGGGCCGGGTAACCGTGCCGACCACCTTGATCTGGGGTGACAGCGACCTCGCGGTCGGCCGCGGGAGTGCGGAATTGACCGCAGCTGAGGTGGCCGGTCCCCACCAGCTGGTGGTGGTGCCGGACGCCGGGCACTGGCTGCAGTTCGAGCGGCCGGCGGAGGTGACCGGCGCGATTCTTAGGTCGCTGGCGCGCGGCTGAGCTGGGGGGATATCGTGGCCCGTACCTTGACCGACCARGAGTGGCTGCGGGTGTTCAGCGAGATCGGTGACCGGGTGGCGGCGGCGACCGTCGGGCTGGCTGGCAGCATGCAGGCGAGGAAGGTGGTCGGGGCCGGCGCTGGCGGGGATCAGACGGTGGAGATCGACCTGGCGGCCGAGGCGGCCGTGCTCGAGGTGCTCGACGAGTTGCGCGCGGAGGGGGCGGCCTTCAGTCTGCTTTCCGAGGAACTCGGCGCCCGCCGGTTCGGCGCCGAGTATCCGCTGGTGGTCGTGGATCCGATCGACGGGAGCCTCAACGCCAAGCAGGGATTGCCCTTTTACGCGGTGATGCTGGCCCTGCTCGAAGGACCGACGCTGGCGGATGCGAAAGTCGCCTACGTGCGCGACCTCGCCGGTGGCGACCGGTGGACCGCGGTGGCGGGAGCGGGGGTGACTCGCAACGGAAACCGGCTGGCGGAGCCGCTTCCGGTGGACGTGAGCGGAGGACTGCGGAACCTGATCATGGAGGCGGGGCCGCGCCACCTGGTCCGGGCGGCAGGGGTGCTGGCCCGGGTCGACAAGCTGAGGATCATGGGCTCGATGGCGCTTTCGATCTGCCATACCGCCGCCGGCCACATGGACGCCATGTACGTTCCGCACCGCGCCCGGCTCTTCGACATGACGGCAAGCCTGCTGGTGCTGAGTGAGTTGGGCGGGATCGCCACCGACGCCGCCGGTGAGCCGCTGGCGAAGATGGCGGTGGATCTCGAAACCAGGACCACGCTGATCGCCTCTTCCTCCAGAGAGGCTCACCGCTTGCTGCTGGAGGCCGCCAGCTCCTGATCTGGGGAGGCGGGGGGTTACCCGCCTCCCCAGATCACCCACCTGGCCTCAGGTGTCGGCCACCACCGGCGTGGTCGCGAATATGTCGCGGCCTTCGTCGCCACCCTCGGCCAGATGGCCGGGCCGGAGAATCTGCCAGAGGATGATCGCGCTGAGCGCGCCCAGGCCCAGGTTGTTGAGCTCGAAGCTGCCGATCTTGAGATCGGCATTGCCGGCCGCCAGGATCAGCGGGATCGCCACCACGGCCAGGTTGGCCCGGCGGGAGAAATCGACTCGGGCGTCGACCCAGATCTTGCCCCCGATCACCGCGATCAGCCCGAAGAGGTAGAGTTCGATCCCGCCCAGGACGCTGACCGGAATGCTGAGGACCAGCGCCCCGAACTTGGGCACGAATCCGAGCAGGATGGCGAAGACGGCGGCGACGATGAAGAGCCAGATCGAGAAGACACGGGTAACCCCCATCACCCCGATGTTTTCGGCGTAGGTGGTCTCGCCGGTGCCCCCGAACAGGCCGCTGACCATGGTGGCGAGTCCATCTCCCATGAAGGTGCGTCCGAGCATACCGGACAGATCTCGATTCATGATCCCGCTGATCGCAAAGACGTGCCCTGTATTCTCAGCCACCAGCACGATCGGGATGAACCAGAAGAGGCTGAATACCCTCGGGTCGGAGAAGCTGGGCAGCGAGAACGTGGGCACCCCCAGCCAGCTGGCCGCGCCGACCCCGGCCGTGTTGATATGGCAGCCGGACCTGGCCGCGGCGCAGGCACCGCCCGCGACCTGGTCGATTCCGGCCACGGCGTAGCCGACCACGATCCCGATCAAAACCGGGAGCAGCCGCGGGAAGCCACGCAGATACACGCTAGCCAGAGCGGCGGCGAGGACGGTGACCGTGGCGGTGATCAGCTCGGTTCGGTAGTTGTTCCACGCCGCCCCGGCCAGGGCGAGACCGATCACCGCCACCACGGTTCCGGTCACCACCGGGGGCATCAAGAACCGGATCACGTTGATGCCCGCGAAGTGGACGATGACGCCGATCAACAGGTAGATGGCGCCGGCGACGACGATGCCGCCGAAGGCCAGGTCATGGTGACCGGAGGTTCCTCCCTGGATGGCGAGGACCGAGCCCAGGAACGCAAACGACGAGCCCAGGTAGCTGGGTACCTTGCGGTTGGTGACCACGATGAAGATCAAGGTCCCGATCCCGCTGAAGAAGATGACCGTGTTCGGATTGAAGCCGAGGATGATCGGTACCAGCACGGTGGCACCGAACATCGCCATCACGTGCTGAAGGCCCATCAGGATCGTCTGCGGCCAGGGCAGGCGCTCCTCAGGAAAAACGAGGTCGCGATCACGCGTGGACACTACGGCCATTGGCGTTCCCTCCGCACAGGCACCTTCCCTGACCCCCAGACCGGCGCCGGGTTAGCGGCATTCTACTTCGGACGGTTGGGTGGTCGGGGTGGCCGCGCTAACATGGGGGGCAAACGGGAGCTCGGTCGGACCGGGCTGAGAGGGCGGCTGAAGTGCCTCCGACCGTATGAACCTGATCCGGGTAATGCCGGCGTAGGAAGCTCGCCAGGGTGTGCTTTTGAGCCGGCGTTCTCCATCGGAACTAGGAGATGAGCATGGCGGCCAGTATCGAATCCACACCCAACTCCGGTCAGGAGGCGTTCCCTTCCAGCCGCAAGGCGTACGTGTTGGGATCACGCCCCGACATCCGCGTTCCCGTCCGAGAGATTTTGCAGTCGCCCACCACCGGTCGCCGGGGGCAGGAGCCGAATCCCCCGGTGCGGGTCTACGACACCAGCGGGCCCTACACTGACCCTGAGCAGGCGGTCGACATACGGCGCGGGCTGCCGATGCTCCGCCGGCCCTGGGTTCTGGAACGCGGCGACGTCGAGGAGTATCCGGGCCGGTCGGTGCGACCGGTCGACAACGGCCTCAAGCCGGGCGATCCGCGCGCCAACCTCGCTGTGTTTCCGGGCCTGAGCCGGCGCCCACTGCGGGCTCGACCCGGACGCACGGTGACGCAGATGCACTACGCGCGTCGGGGGATGGTGACCCCCGAGATGGAGTTCGTGGCRATCCGCGAAGGGGTCTCTCCTGAGTTCGTACGAGACGAGGTGGCGCGTGGCCGGGCCATCATCCCTTCCAACGTCAACCACCCGGAGAGTGAGCCGATGGCGATCGGCCGGAACTTCCTGGTCAAGATCAATGCCAACATCGGCAACTCCGCGGTGACCTCCTCGATCGAGGAGGAGGTGGAGAAGATGCGTTGGGCCACACTGTGGGGGGCCGACACGGTGATGGACCTGTCGACCGGCAAGAACATCCATACGACCCGAGAGTGGATCATCCGCAATTCGCCGGTGCCGATTGGCACCGTGCCCATCTATCAGGCGCTCGAGAAGGTAGGCGGGAAGGTCGAGGAGCTGAGCTGGGAGGTCTACCGCGACACTCTGATCGAGCAGGCCGAGCAGGGGGTCGACTACTTCACGGTGCACGCCGGGGTATTGCTGCGATACGTGCCCCTCACCGCCAGGCGGGTGACCGGGATCGTCTCACGAGGCGGTTCGATCCTGGCCGGATGGTGCCTSGCCCACCACCAGGAGAATTTYCTCTACACGCACTTCGAAGAGATCTGCGAGATCATGGCCGCCTACGACGTGGCGTTCTCGCTGGGTGACGGGCTGCGCCCGGGCTCGATCGCCGACGCCAACGATGAGGCGCAGTTCGCCGAGTTGCGGACACTGGGCGAGCTCACCCAGGTGGCGTGGAAGCACGACGTTCAGGTGATGATCGAGGGCCCGGGGCACGTGCCCATGCACCGGATCAAGGAGAACGTCGATCTTCAGATGGAGATCTGCCATGAGGCGCCGTTCTACACCCTGGGACCGCTGACCACCGACATCGCGCCCGGGTACGACCACATCACCTCCGCGATCGGCGCCGCCATGATCGGCTGGTACGGCACCGCCATGCTCTGCTATGTGACGCCCAAGGAGCACCTCGGTTTGCCCAACCGGCAGGACGTCAAAGATGGCGTGATCGCGTACAAGATCGCGGCCCACGCGGCCGACCTGGCCAAGGGCCACCCGGGCGCCCAGGCCTGGGATGACGCCCTCTCCAAGGCGCGCTTCGAGTTTCGCTGGAACGACCAGTTCAATCTCAGCCTGGACCCGGTGACGGCCCGGGAGATGCACGACGAAACCCTGCCCGCGGAGCCGGCCAAGACCGCCCACTTCTGCTCCATGTGCGGACCCAAATTCTGTTCGATGCGAATCACTCAGGACATCCGCGAGTACGCGGCGCAGCAGGGCCTCGAGATGCACGAAGCGGTGGCCGCCGGCATGCGCGCCAAAGCCGAGGAGTTCCGCCAGCGAGGCGGCCAGGTCTATTCGGATGATTAGCCGGGCGCGGTAACCGCCGCCGGCAGGAAGGAGGGATGGCCCGAACGGGCCATCCCGGTCCGGCTGGGCGATGACCCGTTCGAGGGAAGTCGGGGAGAGCAGAAGGAGGGATGCTGGGCCGAGCGGTCCGGTGCGGGACCGCCGGCCCACGACCGCGCACCTATCGAGGAGAACCAGCTGTGCAGATACCCTCCGACACCAGCCGATCACCGCATTTCACCAGGCCCACGCTCGACAACTCGATCTGGTACGGGAGTGCTCTCATCAGCCTGCTCGCCACCGGCGAAGCCACCGGTGGTCGGTACGCCCTACAGATCTTCCAGACCCAGAAGGGCTTCGCCCCTCCGGCTCTGCACCGGCATGGCCCCGAGGACTTCTACATCCTGCGCGGGCAGGTGCGTTTCTGGATGGCCGACCAGGAGGTGCTGGCCTCAGCTGGGGACCTCGTCCGCACCATCCCCGGGGCATGGCACACGTTTCAGGTTGAATCGGATGAGGCTGAACTGCTGATGATCTTTGCGCCGCCCGGGTTGGAGAACTTCTTTCAGGAACTGGGTAGCCCCGCCGCGGCGATGGAGTTGCCCCGAGGACGGGTAGGGCCACCCGACGCCAACCGGATTCACGCCCTTGCCCCGAAGTACGGCATCGAATTCGCGCCACCCGGCACCACGGTGGCTCGGCCCGCTTCCACGTAGTCGGCCGAGAAGGTCAGTGGATCCTCAGGGTGGGATGTGGTCCCACCCTGAGGACGTGGACCCGCGATCCGGATTCGGGTGAGCCACGCTCGAGGTGGCCCACCCGCGCACCCGCGACCAGTATCAGCCGCCGATTCCCAGGCCTCTGGCCACCTTTCCTCCGAGCTCGGGGTCTACCGAACGCCAGTACTCGACCACCCGGGCCTGGACCTCGGGACAGATCCCCTGCCCGGCATGACCCACTATGTTCGCCACCAGATGCTCGCGGTCGGTGTCGTTCATCACATTGCGGTACAGCGCACGGGCCTGGACGAAGTCGTCGTCCTCCGCGTGCTTCTCGTAGGCGTAACGTCCCAGCTCACCGGCCTCGACCCACCAGCCCAGGTCGGCGGCCCGCTCGGGATCCGCGCGTGGGCCGCCGTACGAGTTGGGCGCGTAAACCGGCTGGGCACCCGCGTGGCGATAGGTCATGTGCCCATCTTTGTTGTAGGAGTGCACCTCCACCCTGGGCGCATTGATCGGCAACTGCTCGTAGTTGGGTCCGATGCGGTGCAGGTGGGTGTCGTGATAGGAGAAGATCCGCCCCATCAGCATCCGGTCGGGACTCAAGCCGATTCCGGGCACCAGGTTGGCCGGCGAGAAGCCCGCCTGCTCGACCTCGGCGAAGAAGTTGGCTGGATTCCGGTCCAGGACCATGCGCCCGACCTGAATCGGGGGGTAGTCGGCGTGGGGCCAGACTTTGGTGAGATCGAACGGATTGAATCGATAGCTGGCGGCTTCCGCAAATGGCATGACCTGCATCTCGAGGCGCCACTCAGGCGCATCGCCTCTGGCGATCGCCTCGAACAGGTCGCGGCGATGGAAGTCCGGATCTTCGGCCGTCATCGCCTTGGCCTCGGCGTCGGTGAAGTTCTCCCGACCCTGGACGGTCTTGAAGTGGAACTTGACCCAAAAGCGCTCGCCTTTGGCATTGATCGTCGAGAAGGTGTGGCTGCCGTAGCCGTTCATGTGCCGCCAGGTGCGTGGCGTACCCGCGTCAGACATCAGGATCGTGACCTGATGGGCGCTCTCGGGCGAGAGGGTCCAGAAATCCCATTGCATGTTGTTGTCGCGTAGACCCGTGTCGGGCAGCCGCTTCTGGGAGTGGATGAAGTCCTGAAATTTGGACGCATCCCTTACGAAGAACACTGGCGTGTTGTTCCCGACCAGGTCGTAGTTGCCCTCTTCGGTGTAGAACTTGAGCGCGAAGCCTCGTGGGTCGCGCACTGTGTCGGGATACCCTTGCTCACCGGCCACCGTCGAGAAGCGGGCGAACATCGGTGTGCGCTTGCCCACCCTGGCGAGAAAGCTGGCCTTGGTGAACCAGGTCACGTCCTCAGTGACCTCGAAGAATCCGTGAGCGCCGCCCCCCTTGGCGTGCACGACCCGCTCGGGGACCCGCTCGCGGTTGAAGTGCTGGATCTTCTGGACGAGGTAGTGGTCATGCAGCACGGTCGGACCGCCGGGGCCGATCGTCAGCGAGTACTCGTCGCTGGGGGCCGGGATCCCGGAGTCGGTGGTGGTTACTGGCGGCTTGTCTGTCATCTTCTGTCTCCTGTCGCTCGGATCGGGTGGTCCGAGGTGGCGGTGGTCCGGTTGCTCCCGGCGATGGTGGTCATGCCGGATCTGCGCTGGCAGGTGGGGCAGATCCCCCAATAGGTGACCTCCGCCTCGTCGAGTAGGTAGCCGTGGGTCTCCACCGGTGTCAGGCATGGTCGTTTCCCCACCGCACAGTCGACATCGCCCACGGCCCCGCACCGGCGACAGACGATGTGATGGTGGTTGTCACCAACTCGCAACTCGTAGAGGGCGGGGCTCCCTGCCGGCTCGATACGACGCACGATGCCCGCCTCGACGAACGCGCCGAGGATGTTGTAGATGGTCTGGGGCGAGAGTGTGCCCAACTCCTGGCGCGCGTGGCGCATGAGGGTCTCGGCGTCGGTGTGGGGCCGGTTCCGCAGCGAGGCCAGGACCGCCACCCGTGGGGACGTGGCCCGCAGCCCGGCTGAGCGCAGGGCACGCACGAGGTCATCTCGCGAGTGCTGTGCGTCCGCTCGCACGCTATTCCGGCTCACTCTGGATTGACCTCAATATTGGAGTTATACCAGTTTAGGGGCGATGTTGGGGCCGGTTGGAGGCGCCGCGTGCGGTTGCTCCTGTGTCAAGCGGCGAGGACCGGACAGGGGTTGGCGGCACCGGGCCTGGCGTCAGAGATGAGGGCCCGATCGCCCACGTTGGAGAGATGTCGCTTCAGACAACCCAGGGCCTATGACGTGCTGTTGCCGGAGGCTCGGCTCCGGAGTGTTCATTTTTCGTGATCGAAACTGTTCACCTTTCGTGAGCGCCAACATCCTGTATGACGACTACCCCTCACGCCAGCCGGAGCTGGAGGGCCTCGCCCTCGAGCACTTTCAGGACGCCGACCGCTCCGGCAAGGAGATCTCCAGGCCGCCCGCTGGCCCTGATGGACAGGATCAGAAGCGCAGCGGCTGGCCAGACCGGCCCGGCCGCCTTCTACGACGCCGACAGCTTCACTCCAACGACCTCGAGGTCTTCCGCTTCAAGGCCGGGATGACTGAACGCCGAATCCTGGTCATCGACGGCTGTCCGGCGCCCGGCTTGGCGACTGTTCTTCGAGTTCAGGAAGAACTCAGGGACGCTCTCTGAGGGCACCTCGTGAATGGAGCGGGAGACGGGGGCCGACGCCCCAAGTACCAATCAGCGTGTTGAGTTCGTTTGCCGATTCGGCAACCGAGGCCCCGCCCAGATCTCGCCGGCTACGCGGGGGCGACGGTCGCGATCCCCAGCTCCGAGGCGGCTGCCGCCATTCTGCTGTCATATGTGACCAGCCGACGAAGGCTGGCACCAAGCTGCCGCATCGTAGCCAGGTGAATGGCGTGCAGCGAACGAAGTTCAGCTGGCAGCAACGACCCGGCCTCCAACAGAATACGGTCGCTGACCCGGATCAGTTCAACGCGGATCAGTACCTCGTGGCCCCTTTGAACAGCCGCGGCGCCGAGCGGTAGCAGGGCCCGCGCCACCTCGGTTCGTGCCAGGGCGCTGACAACCAGCGGCCCACGGCGCCTCAGATATCTACGCAGAGCGGCGGACTCCCGCTCTGCGACGGCGAGCTTCACGATCGCGGAAGAATCCAGATAGGTCGCCCGGTCAGCGGTCATCGCGCCGTAGCCGTGCCAGAACCGACGAGGGTGTTTCCTTCCCCGCCGGTAAAGGCAAGGGCTCAGGAAGATCGTCAAGGTGGCCAGTGGCCGCAACTACCTCACCGGCGGCCCGAAGCCGCTCGAGAGGCTCAGCTTCCGGCAACGGAGCCAGGACGGCTACCGGTCGCCCCCGATCCGTCACCTCGATGGTTTCACCCGCTTCAACGCGACGCAAGAGTTCGCTGGCGCGCTGACGGAGTTCACGCACCCCTACCGTTGCCATGTGCTATTTGTAGCACTCTAAACGGGGAGCACGACACGAGGGCTGGTTGGAACTTTCCCGAGGCGAGATCGCGCGTCACGGCGTTGGCCACCTCACTCGGTTGGATCAAGCCTCCAAGCGGGGGATCACCGGGCCGCCGAGGGCGCGCAACCGGCTGGTGGTCGGGCGCTCGGGCTCGTTGAMCGGGGNGGCGACGCACGGGTCAAGCGCCTGATCGTGGAGAACGGCGCGACGTTCAGCGGCAAAGGTCTCGATGGGCAAGGTGGCCGAAGCGCCGCCGCAGGCGGTCAAGCGGCCGGCTGTGCTGGCGCCGGCGGCCGAGGTGGTGAACTCCCCGGAGCCCGTCAAACTCTCCCAGCCCAAGCCGAAGCGCCGCTCACTCCCGCGTGCCGTCGCGGACGGGGCCTCAGCGCCTCTTTGCCGGTGCCTTCTTCGCCGCCTTGGCGGGCATGGTCCGAGTCAGCGCGAGCGAGCGCTTGATCAAAACGACCGCCGGCTCTGGCTTCGCCCGCCACGTGCCCGGCACGAAGGCGGAGCCCTTCATGGCGTGGCCGGGCATCGGCTCGAAGTCCCGCCCGCCCCGCTTCTCAACCGTTGCGATCTCCTGGTCCGGCATCCGGACAAACAGCTCCTCGCCAAACAGGCCGCGGAACATGTTCCCGTTCACGAATGCGGACAGGTTTCCGAACATTGGCTCGAGGGTCGCCGCCGGCTCGGCCGGGACGAGCACGCGCAAGTTATACAACTCGGCAATGTTGGAGCGACTCATTATGCGAAACCGGGAGATCCGAGATCGCATATCGCGAACCGTTTGGCCCGCTTTTTGTTTTGCCGGAGTTCGAACAAGGATGTGTGGAGCGGGAGACGGGMYTCGAACCCGCTACCTCAACCTTGGCAAGGTTGCGCTCTACCAAATGAGCTACTCCCGCATCCCCGGAGCGAAAAATGGTACCCGCATATTCGGCGGATGGAGCGGGTGACGGGAATCGAACCCGTGTAAATAGCTTGGAAGGCTATCGCACTACCATTGTGCTACACCCGCGCGTGGCTCGATTCTGGTGGCCCGTGCGGGCTTCGAACCCGCGATCTCCGGCTTGAAAGGCCGGCGTCCTAGTCCACTAGACGAACGGGCCGCCCGTATTCAATTGTCGGCGCCGGCAAGCTCGGGGCGGCAACCGCCGAGTCAGCGCCTAAGGATAGGTGATGCCGCTCGGCACCCGTCCTCCCCTTCGGGCCACTCCGAGAATGAATTCAAACTGGCGCTAAAAGAGGTCGGACCTGCCTGATAATGCGGGCGCCGGTTTTTCGCAAGCAATGCACGACACATCCAGCACTCCCAATCAGCCCTCGCCCAGCGATGTTCTGACCTCGCTTCGTGAGCTCGATGGCCGCTTCAGGGCCGGCCGCAGCCTGCCCGGGGGACCTGATCCACGGCTCGTGGCGGCCGATGTTCGCAGGTTGCTGGCTCACCTATTCGAGTTGGCCGGCCACCTCCCCGACGAGGTTGGCGGAGCCGGCGAGCACCGGCTGGCGGCCGCCGTCGTGCTCGATCCGAGCATCGGCGTCCGCCTTGGCGCCGCGCTCCCGGCGAGCGGATTGGACCAGGTGGCGGCGGTGATGTCCCACGCTGCCCTTGCGGCCCGGCAGGGATGGCTGCGGGGAGCCGCCTCGGAAGAGGGCCTGCCACAGCACGCCGATGCCGCAGCCCGCGCGAATTCAATCGTGGCCAGCCTGGGCAAGGTCGTCTTCAGCCTCGCCCGCCTTGACGCTGAGGCGATTCAAACCGCCGCAGCACCGGCGGCGGAGGAGCTGCTCGAGCTGCTCGCCAACCTCTACTCGGCGGGGGCGGACTGGGGCGGTCTGGCCGCCTCTCGAGCCGCGCGGTCGTGCCTTCGGTCGGATCTCCAACCGGAGCCCGGGCTCGCTCCGATGGTCGCTGAGCTCCTCGAAGCCGGCTGCACGCTGGCCGGAGCACCCGCCGCGCTGGAGGCCACCACTCCTCCCCAGGGAGCGTCCAGAGAGCGCCGGGCGGTCAGCCGCGAGGCGCGGACCACCAACCTCAACCGTGCCCTTCTCCGCCGTCTGTTGCTGCACAACCTGAGCTCGGGCAAGCCCGCCTGGCCGGCCGACCTGGCTCGCCGGCTCGGCGTCCGCCGGGAACAGTTGGTCGCCGAGATCCATGTTCTCTCCGCGGCGGGGCTGGTCGATACAGCTGGTCTCGAGTCTCCGGACACCGGCGGTGCGGTGATCCTGAACCGCCGGGGGATCGCCCGCTACATGTTCGGTGACGACCTCCGGACGCGCTTCGAGGGGGCCATGCCCGTGAGCGTGCCGGAGTACCGGGACATGGTCGGGTTCGGCGCCTCCCATCCCCCCACCCTCGACGAATTGAGGAGGAGACTGGAGCAGGTCGAGCTGCCGGATGGCGCGATCGAGCAGCTGCAGATGGCGCTCGCCGCGCGCAGCCCGCTGCTGCTTTACGGTCCGCCCGGCAACGGCAAGACGATGTTGGCCAGGCTGTTGGTCAAGGTGCTGCGCCCGACGGCGATGATCCCCGTCGCGGTCGAGAGCGAGGGCCTGGTGGTGCGCATCTTCGATGAGCGGACTCATCGCCTGGCGGGCGAACAGCCGGCGGATCCCCGCTGGCGCCGGGTCGCCGCCCCGCTGGTGGAGCTGGGCGAGGACTGCCACGTGGATATGCTCGATGCCTCGCTGGACGGCGGGACCCAGACGTATCACCTGACCCCCGCGCTGCTCTCCTCACGTGGTGTCCTGCTCATCGACGACCTTGGCCTGCAGGCGATTCCCCCCGGCCAGGTTCTCGACCGCCTGCTTCCCGCCGCCGAACGAGGCGAGATCTCAGTTCGCCTCCCGGGGACCCGGCGCCGCATCGTCCTCCCCTTCACGCCCCAGGTTGTCATGGCCACCTCCCTGCAGCCGGCCGAGTTCCTGAGCCCCGGGCAGCTGCGCCGGATCGGTCACAAGCTGCTTCTCCCCGACCTCAATACGGAGGCCTTCACTCGGGTCTTCGAGCGGGAGCGGCGCCGTCTGGAGATTCCCGAGAGCCCGACCCTGACCGAGCTCTTCCATCACGTCACCAGGAGCCGGCCGGCGTCGGGGGTCTACGCGGTCGAGCTGCTGCGCCGGGTCCGGGACTTCCTTCGGGTGCGGGGCAGGGGACCCGCCGTCGACAAGGACCTCGCCGAGGCAGCCTGGCGCTCCATCTACACCGAGCCGTGAGCGTCTCCGACACCTGGCCGATGCGACGGCCAAGGCCGCGGCCCGCCTTCCGCCTACCTAGAGCGCTGCTCCTCGGCGCCTGGCCGCTGCTGGCCGGTGTGGGCCTGACGACGCTGCTCGTGGCTGTGGAGCTGCTCAGAGGGCGGGCCAGCCTGGACGCCATCGCCGTCGCGCCGCGGCTATTCGCCGAGCGGTTCATCGATCTGCCGCTGGCTCCCCATTCGACACCCCTCCAGCTGGGAGGTGGACCCCTCCTGGTCTTCCTGGGAGTCACCATCGCAGCCGCCCTGTCCGGCCGCCGTCTCTTCATGGAAAAGCCCGGGCAGCAGCCCGCGCTGACTGTCGCGCTGGCCGGGTTGCCCTTTCTGCTGGCCTGCCTCGCGCTCGCCGCGGCCGACTCGGCGGACGCCCCGGCCGGGCCCCTGGCAGCCGTGCTGCGTCCCCTGGTCCCCGCGCTCTGGGTCGCCGGGGCGCTGGCCGGCGGTACCGCCTGGCAGTCGGCCCTAATGGGCCGCCGCCGCCGGCAGGTGAGCGCAGCGAGGGGATTCGCGGCGGGAGCTCTGGGCGCGGCGGTGGCCCTCGCCGCCCTGGCGGCCATCACCTTCGGGTCGGCGGCTGCGCAGATGGCCCGCCAGCCTCGGAGTGGCCAGGCCTGGGTGGGGTCCCTGGCGTGGCTAATGGATTCACCGAACGCCGGCGGGGCCCTGTTGGCCTCGAACCGTCACGGGCTCGGCGGTGGCGTGAGCGACGCCACCGCCCTCCTGGTTGTGCTGGCCGTCCTGGTCATCGCCGGCCTGTGCGGCGCCATCTTCCTTCTGACGACCGGGCCGCTCGAAGTGGCGGCGTTCATCGCCACCTTCACGACCCTCCTCGCCGTCATGGCTGTCGGCTCCCGGCCGCAGTCCGGCAGCGTCGCGGCGATCTTTGCAGCCCAGCTGCCCTTTCTGCTCTTCGCGGCCGCTGCCGCGGGCCTGGCGGGGCCCGCTCTGGCCAGTCTGCCCGGCGCCGGGCGGGTTCGCACGTGGCGTCCCCTGCAGGCTTTCGGAGACCGGCTCCCGCCCCCCGTCGCCTCGCCCATCGGCGCGGGCCCTGTACGGCTCCAGCCCGGTTGGCGACCGCTCGCGCTGGTGGCGACCGCCGCCCTGCTCGCCGAGGCCGGCCTGCTCCTCACGACCTCACACGTCCCGCCGGCGCGTCCACTGGCGCCCGAGCCCCCCTCCCCGCTCCAGCTAGTGGCCCAGCGGTACCTTGCCGCCAGCGCTCGCGGCGATGCGGCGGCGGCGTGGGCGGAGATAGTGGTCGACGAGCCGCCCGGCGAGAGTGGAGCGGTGCGGCTGGTCGACGCAAAGGCTCTCGCGGCGATGTACGCCAATCCCGGCGCCCGGGGCGAGGAGCCTGTGAAACTGCACCTGCTGACCAGGCGGGTCGCCGGCCAGGACGTCGCCGCCGAGTTCAGCGCCGGCCCTCATGGGGAGCGCCGCCCGGCCCTGATCCTTCGCAAGGTCCCCGCCAACGTTTGGAAGGTGGTCATCCGGGCGGGCACGGCCGAGATCGCGCTGGCCCAACCCGCACCGCTGGCTTTCGACGGCATCCCCCTGCCCGCCCGGCAGTCCTACCGCCTGCTTGCCCTGCCGGGACCGCACGTCGTGTCGGCGGGTGACGGGCGCGTGCAGCGGGCCGAGACATCGAGCGTTCAGGTGGGCAGCGCCACCACCGTCCGGCTGCAGCTGGCACCCACCTTCACAGCCGAAGCCACCGCCTCTGCGAACCGCCTCGTCAACTCGGCCCTGACAGCCTGTGCGGCATCTGCCGCCGCGGCCCCCGCCGGCTGCCTCCAGTCAGCCCCGGTTCCGGCGCCCGTCACCTGGCGGCTGGTGGGGGACCCGGCGGCGACGCTCTCTCCCAGCGGCAGCCTGGAGCAGGGTTTCATTGCCATCGGCAGGTACCAGTACATCGCCGCCTACCGCGTCCACGTCCCGGAGGGGATCGCCCACGCCGCCGCGACCGGAGCCTACCGGCTGCCGCTGCGTTGGACCGAGGCCGGGTTCGTCACCGCGGGTGGGCTCGACAGTCCGCCGGCGGTGCCGGCCGCCCGGCCAGCCGCCGACGAGCCGGGTCTGCACCGGGCAGTCACCGCCGGCCTCCAGGGCTGCGCAGCCGCGACCCTGCTGCGGCCTCCCGACTGCCCCAACGGGCTGCCCAGCACTCGCTTCGTGACTCCGGTGAGCTGGCGCCTCCTGAGCGACCCCGCGGCGCAGGCGGCGGCGGAGTTCGACCCCGCCTCGGGAGAGTTCCACGTCACGGGAACCTTCCAGATGGCGGCCACCTACACCGAGGGCGGCCTGCGTAAGAGCGGGATCATCAGCTCCGGCAACTATCGGGCGACCCTGCTGTGGGACGGCACGGCGCCAGTCCTGGTGGACATCCGAGCCACCCAGTAGTCGGAGAGGGTTGGTGGGCGGCGACGGGATCGAACCGCCGACCTCTAGCATGTCAAGCTAGCGCTCTCCCATCTGAGCTAGCCGCCCGGCTCCGCCGCGACGTCCTATTCTAACCAGCGTGACCTCAACCATCGGCACCTCCATGCGCCGTCGCGAGGACCCACGCCTGATCACCGGGAAGGGCCGCTACGCCGGGGACATCGTTCCCTCCCCGAATCCTGCGCAAGTGGCTCACCTCGTGTTCGTCCGCTCCCCGATGCCCCACGCCAAGGTGACCTCGATTGATGTCGCGGCCGCCCGCGCGATGCCCGGGGTGCTCGCCGTCTGGATCGCCGCCGATCTCCCTGAAGCCGCTCGCGCGATGTCCGAATGGCTGCCGCGGGGGATCACTCCTCGGCCCCGCGCCATCCTCGCCCAGGGCGAGGTCAACTACGTCGGGGAGGCGGTCGCGGCGGTCGTCGCGGAGACTCCGTACCAGGCGGCGGACGCGGCCGAGGCTGTCTTCGTCGACTACGAGCCCCTGGCCGGCGTGGGCAACCTGGAAGCGGCGCTAGCGCCCGGTGCACCCGCCGTCCATGAGGGCGCCACCGACAACCTGGCCGGCGGCTATGAGCGCACCTTCGGCGACGTCGAGGCTGCCTTCTCGGGGGCCGCGGTCGTCGTTCGGGATACCTTCCGGGTTGCCCGGATCGCCGGCTCTGCGATGGAGCCCCGGGCCGTGACCGCCGATTCCGACGGGAGCCGGCTACGGGTCTGGACCTCCACTCAGCACACGTTCGGCGTGCGCAACCGGCTGGTCGACCTGCTCGGACTGGACAAGGCCCAGGTGGAGGTCCTCGCCGAGGACGTGGGCGGTGGCTTCGGACCCAAGGCGCAGGTGTACCCGGAGGAGATCGTCTGCGGATTCGCGGCCCTTCAGCTCAAGCGGCCGGTGCGCTGGGTGGCGACGCGGAGCGAGGACACCGCCACCACGGTCCAGGCTCACGGTTCGCGATTCGAGGTGGAGCTGGCGGCGGAGGCCGACGGCCGCATCCGCGGCCTGCGGGGCCGGATGTGGCAYGACATCGGCGCCTACCCGGCGGCCGGGCCCGCCCAGCCTGGCCTGATGATCGCGCACATGCTCTCGGCCTACCGCCTCCCGGCGATGAAGTTCGAGGCGCTCCTGGTGCACACCAATGCCTCGTCCACCGGGTTCGTCCGGGGCGGGGGCCGGCCGATCGGGAACTTCGTGATCGAGCGGATGATGGACCGGCTGGCGCGGGAGCTGAAGCTCGATCCCGCCGAGCTGCGCCGGCGCAACCTGGTGCAGGCTGCCGAGATGCCCTTCGACACCGGTTTTCCAGCCGGGCGCGAGACCGTGATCTACGACTCCGGCGACTATCCCAAGATGCTCGCCTCGGCGCTCGAGGCCGTCGGCTATGAGGCAATCCGCGCCCGCCAGCAGGCCAGATCGGACGGCGATGGGGCCGGCCGGCTGATCGGGGTCGGGATCGCCTGCTGCGTCGAGTCGAGCGGTTTCGGCAGCGAGCAGGCCCGGGTGCGGGTCGAGCGCGATGGCATCGCCCGCCTCTTCATCGGCTCGACACCGCAGGGCCAGAGTCATGTGACAACCGCTGCCCAGGTGCTCGCCGAGCGGCTGGATTGGCCGATCGAACGCGTCGCAGTTGTCGCTGGTGACACGCGCGCTCTCGAGCACGGGGAGATGACGGCCGGGAGCCGGACCGCGGTCCAGGTCGGCAACGCCACCGCGATGGTGGGCAGGTCAGCTCGGCAGTGGCTTTTGGACCACGCCGCCGAGCGCCTCGAGGCCGACCCGGCGGACCTCGTGATGGCCGATGGCGTCATCAGCGTGAAGGGCGCTCCAGGCAGCTCCATCAGGGCTGAGGAGGTCGTGCCGGAGGCCGGCCTGGAGGTGATCGAGAGCTTCCAGCCGCCGCTGCCGAACGCCTATTCGAGCGGCTGCCATGTCGCCGTCGTCGCCGTCGATCCCCAGACCGGATCGGTCGACATCGTCGACTATGCGATCGCCCATGACACCGGGCGCGCGATCAACCCCATGGTCGTCGCCGGCCAGATCCAGGGCGGCTATGCCCACGGGCTCGGCTACGCCCTGTTCGAGGAGGCGATCTACCAGCCTGACGGTGGCTTCGCCAGCGCCAGCTTCCTCGATTACACGATGGTCAGTGCACCTGAGGTCAGGGTCGAGCCCAAGCTGCTCCCCTACGAGAGCGCGACCGCCGCCAACCCCGAGGGATTCAAGGGGGCCGGCGAGAGCGGTACCGTCCCCGTTCCCGGCGCCATCGCCAACGCCGTCGAGGACGCCATCCGGCAGGCCTGGCCGCAGGCGCGGGTCAACGAGCTGCCGATCACGCCGAATCGACTCTTCGAGGCGCTGGGCTGATCGCCAGAGGTGCGGACGCCGCCTCCGCGGCGCCCATCGACTGGCGGCGCAACCTCGCCATCTTATGGTTCGCTCAATTCACGGCCATCTTCGGCTTCTCCTTCGCCTTTCCCTTCCTGCCAATCTTTCTGAAGCAGGACCTCGGTGTCCACAACGCGCACGACCTCGCCCTCTGGACCGGCGTTGCAGGGAGCGCTTCCGGGCTGGCACTCGCACTCACAAGCCCGATCTGGGGGATCCTGGCCGACAAGTACGGCCGCAAGTCGATGCTGATTCGCGCCATGGTGGGCGGCGGACTGACTGTCGGCGCGATCGCGCTCGCCCGGGGGCCGGTCGACCTGATCGGCCTCCGGCTCCTGCAGGGGGCGGTCTCCGGCACCGTCGCGGCAACCACGACCCTGGTCGCCAGCGGCACCCCCCGCGAGAAGGTCGGGCCGGCGATGGGGATCCTCAGCTCGGCGATCGCGATGGGCAGCGCCGTGGGTCCGTTCGTGGGCGGCGTGGCAGCGTCCTACATCGGGCTGCGCAATGTTTTCCTGTTCGGCGGGGCGATGCTGCTGCTCGCCGTCGTCCCGGTGATCTTCCTCGTGCGTGAGGCTCCCATCGTCAAGGTGCCCGGGGCGCCGATCAGGACCCTGGCCGCGATCCGGGCAGCCGGGCCCGGCGCGTTCGCCGCGATCGCGGTTCTGTTGGTCGCGCAAGCGCTGCTCCAGGTCAGCTGGAGTGGCAGCCAGCCACTGGTGGCGCTCAAGCTGCTCGAGCTGCAACCCAACAACACGACCACCGTGACGGGTATCGCCTTCGCCGTCTCCGGGGTGGCCAGCGCCGTGGCCGGAATCTCCTACTCGCGGCTGGTGGCGAGCTCGGGGTACCGCTCCGTGTCGGGGGTCGCGGCCGTCCTCACCGCCGCCGCCCTGGTGCTCCTGGGAGTGGCCACCACCGTGCTGCTCGTGATCCTGGCCACCTTCCTCATCGGCCTCTTCATCGGAGCCCTCGGGCCGGCGACGTCGACCATGCTCGGGCTCGAGGCACCCAGGCAGGTCCAGGGCCGGATCTTCGGCCTCAGCGCGAGCGCGACCGCCGTCGGCTTCGGCCTCGGCCCGCTCATCGGCGGCACAATGGCCGGCGTGGTGACTGTCTCGGCGGCGCTCTACACGACGGCGGCGATCGCGCTGGTCCTCGGCGCAGTCATGGCGTTCGGCGCCCGCGAGCCGAAACGATGAGGGCCGCCTGGCTGGCGTTCGTCGCCGGGGCGGCAATGCTGGTCGCCTGTGGCGGCGACGGCGGCGGCGGTGGCGACCCCTATCCGGTCACCCAGCCGAGCGCCACCCAGATCGCGACCCCGAGCGCCAAGCCAAGCCCGCCCACCGCACCCGCCGCCGGGGTCTGCAAGAATCCGAGCGGAAAACCAGTGAGCCAGCTGAGCGCGCCTCCCGACACCTGTATCGATCCTGGCAAGTCCTACACCGCCACCGTGCGGCTGGCGGCCGGCTCCTTCACGATCGCCCTCGACCAGAAGGCGGCGCCGGTGACCGTCAACAACTTCGTCTACCTGGCGCAGCAGGGGTTCTACACCAACCTCACCTTCCACCGGGTCGAGCCCGGCTTTGTCATCCAGGGCGGCGACCCCGCCGGCAACGGCACCGGGGGCCCCCCCTACAAGCTGCCGAACGAAACCAATCCCGCGCCCTGGAACGCCGGCTCGGCGGGGATGGCGTCGTCGGCGGCCGGAGTCAATGCGTCGCAGTTCTTCATCACCCTCGGCGATGCCCCACACCTCGCTCGCGGCGTCTACAACCATTTCGGGGTTGTCACCAGCGGTATGGAAGTGGTCCAGAAGGTGAAGGTCGGCGACAGGATCCTCGGCATCGACATCTCGGCCACGTGAGGGGTCCCCGGACACCGGTCCTGCTTCTCGCCGCGTCCGCCCTGCTCGCGGGCTGCGGCTATGCGGAGCCTCCCGCCAGCCCGGCGGGCGGACCGATCGCCGGGACCTCGGCCGGACCCGCCGGCTCACCCAGCCCGTCCGCCTCGCCGGTGGCCGGGGCCGACGACTTCAACGCGGGGGCCGGCCTGACCGCGGTGACGCTGCCCGACGGGCTCAAGTACATCGACCTGGTCCCCGGAACCGGCAAGCAGCCGAGCAAGGGCGACAGCATCACTGTCCACTACACGGGTTGGACGACCGACGGAAAGAAGTTCGACTCCAGCCGCGACCGCGGCGAACCGGCCACCTTTGAGATCGGTGTCGGCAAGGTGATCGGCGGCTGGGATGAGGCTGTCATCACGATCAAAACCGGTGGGAAGCGCAAACTGATCATCCCGCCCGCGCTCGGCTACGGCGTCAAGGGCCAGCCGCCCACCATCCCGGCCAATGCGACGCTCGTATTCGTGGTCGAGATGATCAGCGTGGCGCCGGCTCCCTCGCCCAGCCCGAGCCCCAGCCCCTAGTTCGGAGCCGGCGCTTTTAGACCCCCCTGTACTCCGGGAAGGTGACCCCGAAGTAGAGGACGATGAGCAGGAACAGCCAGACCAGGTCGACAAAGTGCCAGTAGATGACCCCGGCTGCGACACCTACGTGGTGCTGGGGTGAGAACTGGCCCTTGCTGAAGCGCCAGAGCAGGATGGCCAGGATGATCAGGCCGCCGAGGACGTGCACTCCGTGGAAGCCGGTCATCGTGAAGAAGGCCGTCGCGAATGTGTTCGAGTTGAAGGCCATGGCCTCTGCCCCGCTCACCCCGAAGAAGCTCGGGAGCCAGCTCGGAGCCAGCTTCTCGATGAACTCGTAGGCCTGGCCGATCTCGAACCCGACCCCGAGCAGGATCGTCAGCGCCATCCACCAGAAGAAGCGCGGCCGGTTGCCCCTCTGGATTGCGAGATGGGCGACGTGGCAGGTCGCACCCGAACCGAATAGCAGGACCGAGTTGATCATCGGGATCGGCCACCAGGACACCGGGTGGGTGCCGACCGGCGGCCAGGTCTGGTTCGAGGTGAAGAGATAGAAGTAGCCGGCGAACAGGGTCCCGAAGAACATGATCTCCGAGGCCAGGAAGATGTACATCCCCATCATTCCGACCGAGAGCCGCGGATGGACCGGCAGCTGCTCGGGGACGGGGGACTGGACGGTGGTGGCTACCGCCAACTAGTGAGGCCCGCCGTGTGAGCCATCGCCGTCGTCGGCGGGGAACATCTTCACGTCCTCCAGCATCCAACCCGCGATCGCGAAGATGAAGAAGACAATCCCGAGGCCCAGCAACACGATCCGCGCGATAGCCGGAAAGGGGATCGCCGCGAAGGCCAGGAAGAAGACGCCGACGCAGACCAGGATCGGCCACAGGCTGGCCGGGAAGAGATGGATCCCCAGCCGGTGGGCTCGCTCGCCGAAATCAACGACGATGACGTCGCTACCGCCGCCCAGCGGAGGGGTGTCATCCCACTGGTGGATGTACATGCGCGCGTTGTCGGCCAGGCGCCAGGTGCGGTAGGCGCGGGCGGCGGCCTCGGCGTTCGGCCAGAGCCGGAAGCCGCAGTTTCGGCAGAACCAGCCGAAGCGGGCCGTCAGCAGGCCGCACTTGGGGCAGTCGATCCCGACTGCCGGGTTGCCCGTGTCGACGTAATCGGCTACCTGGGCCATTGCTGGATCGGATTCTAACAAGTGGCTCTCGGGCCGTCGCCCGCCCGCCCGAGCTGGGGAGGGTGGCGGGGCGCCTCCTATAATTCCACTCGGATGTCGGGTCCCTCCCCTCGCCGCCTGCGGCTCCTGCTGGCCGGCCTGATCGCCGGCCTCGGTGTGCTGGTCACTTCGATTCCGGCTTCAGCCAACGGCCTCAGCCTCATCTTTCCCGACCCAGTGTCTCCCAACGGACACCGGATCTATGACCTCTACGTGTACATCTCCTACCCGGCGATCGCGATCTTCCTCGGCGTGGAGGTGGGCCTGCTCTACATCATCCTCAAGTTCCGCCGCCGGCACGCCGAGCACGTCGGCAAGGACATCCACGGCAACACCCGGCTTGAGATCGTCTGGACGGTCATCCCGACGATCATCGTCGCGGTCATCGCGGTCCTGTCCTTCGTCGAGCTGCAGCGGGACTTCAGCGCGGAGGCGGCCAACGCCAATGCCGACATGACGGTCGCCGTCAGGGGCTACCAGTTCAACTGGACGTACAAATACCAGGAGCCCAATCGAACGGCATTCACGGTCGGGGACACCATGGTCGTCCCCGTCGACAAGATGGTCCATATGACATTCGACTCGGACAACGTCATCCACTCCTGGTGGGTGCCGGCGCTGACCGGAAAGACCGACTCGGTCCCGGGCTACACCAACCAGAGCTGGATCAAGATCGACAAGGATGCGCTCAGCGATTGTCGGGGCGGCGGCGCCCGCGACACGGCGACGGGCGGCTGCAAGTGGCACGGCGAGTGCGCCGAGCTCTGCGGAGCGGGGCACTCCTCGATGCAGATCGACGTTCTCGGCGTCTCCCAGGAGCAGTACGACCGCTGGGCCGCCGCGCAGCGAGCCAAGCCGCAGGACGGCAAGAAGCCCCCGCCCAGCCCAACGCCCACCCCCACACCGAGTTACTGACCTAAAGTGGAGCTGACATGGCAACCGTAGCCGAGCCGCAGGTGGTCCCGCCAGCAAGCCCCCAAGGTGGGGTCAAGGTGGTGCCCAAGTCCTACGAGCAGACCATGCTCGGTCCGATCACCACCTGGCTGACGACGACCGACCACAAGCTGATCGGGATCATGTACATGGTCGTCAGCTTCGCGTCCTTCCTCGTGGCCGGCGTCTTCGCCCTGATCATGCGGCTGCAGCTCGCGCAGCCGAACCTGACGGTGGTGGACGCCGAGACCTATAACCAGCTGGTCTCCGCCCACGGCACGACGATGATCTTCTTCTTCATCACCCTCTTCCTGACGGGCATCGCCAATTACATGGTCCCGATCATGGTGGGCGCGCGGGACATGGCCTTCCCGCGCATCAACGCGCTCGGCTTCTGGCTGGTGCCGGTGTCGATCGCGATCTACTACGCCGGCTTCTTCGCCGGGGGCGCTCTCAACGCCGGCTGGACCGGCTACCCCCCACTGACCTCGAAGCAATTCAATCCCGGCCTCGGCGTCGACCTCTGGACTCTCTCGATCATCGTCTGGGCGATCAGCGGGATCATGGCCTCGGTCAACTTCCTGACCACGATCCTGGCGCTCCGGGCGCCAGGGATGTCGTTGCTCAGGCTGCCCCTCTTCGTGTGGGCGCAGATCTCGACCTCGCTTCTGCTGTTGATCGTCGGCGCACCCCTGGCGGGGGCGATGATCCTGACCGAGGTCGATCGCCAGTTCGGGACCAACTTCTTCACCTCGACCGGGCGGCCGGTGCTCTACCAGCATCTCTGGTGGTTCTTCGGCCACCCCGAGGTCTACATCATGATTCTGCCCGGCTTCGGCATGATCTCCGAGATCATTCCGGTCTTCGCCCGCAAGCCGATCTTCGGCTACGAGTCCATGGTGCTCGCGATCTTCGGGATCGCGTTCCTCTCGATGGGCGTGTGGGCCCACCACATCTTCACCGTCGGCCTGAACATCTACGTCGAGACCCTGTTCATGGCACTCACCGCCGCCATCGCGGTACCGACGGGGATCAAGTTCTTCAACTGGATGGCCACCGCCTGGGACGGCGCCAATGAATTCACCACGCCCATGAAGTTCGCCTTCGGCTTCCTGGCCACCTTCGTGATCGGGGGAATCACGGGCGTCTACCTGTCAGCCGTGCCGGTGGACACCCAGCTGCACCAGTCCTACTACGTGGTCGCGCACATCCATTACGTGCTCTTCGGCGGGTCGGTGTTCACCATCTTCGCGGGCATCTACTACTGGTATCCCAAGATCACCGGCCGCATCCTCGACGAGCGGATCGGCAATTGGAACTTCTGGACCATGCTGGTCGGCTTCAATGGCACCTTCCTGGTGATGCACACCCTCGGTCTCGACGGGATGCCGCGGCGGATCGCCACCTACGCCAGGACCGACTGGGCGGGGACCAACCTGTTCATCACGGCGATGTCGTTCCTGCTCGCCTTCTCCGTCCTCCTCTTCGTGATCAACGTGCTCTACAGCCGGCGCCGCGGGCTGATCGCAGGCAACGACCCCTGGGGTGGGAACACGCTGGAGTGGGCCACCACCTCACCCCCGCCTCCCTACAACTTCGACCGAGTGCCTGAGGTGCGCAGCCGCATGCCCTGGCGGGACGCCAAGCTGGCGGCGGCCGGGTTGCCGGTCCCCTCCGACCACTAGTGGACTGTAACGGCTGAATGAGGTACAGGCCG
>JRHI01001033.1_pt1 | contig 26182 bp, 14 predicted proteins | sample 215371 | NCBI WGS metagenome assembly JRHI01 (sample SAMN02929681, study PRJNA255918) | sediment metagenome | biome: cave system; feature: Ice Cave; material: Sediment; isolation source: sediment from deep within a dark volcanic ice cave with no known source of... ...
GATCGCTGTGGCTCGAGCCGATCGCCGCGACTGTGGCGCTGCTGGCGTGTTATGACGCGCTTGCGCTGTGGCTCGCCCGCGAAGAATTTGCGCCTGTCCTGCTGCAACCCGAAAAGGGACTTCGTGGACGCGAAGGGCAGACCATCCAGGTTCCGCTCGCGCTCACCGGCTCCGCCCGGCGACGGCTGCGCACCGAAGTCCGCGTGGCCATCATGCCGGCTACACAAGAGAGCGAAACCGCTATTCGGGTGAGAGGCGGACCGCAACGGCTCAAACTTCAGCGGCCGAGTCCAGCATCGGCGTCCGTCAGCCGTGCGCCGGTCCTGCTCTGGTCCTGGACGCCCGAGATCGCCTTGCTTCGGCGAGGTCTTTGGCCTGGACCGCGGGTTGGCATCGAGCGGTGCTCGCGCCTGGGAATCTGGCGTTTGCGGCAATGGTTCGATTTTCCGGAGCCGTTGCGAATCGACGCGGATTTGCGGTCCGGGCGGCGGGAGATTCTGCGCAGCCCGGTTTACCGCGCGATTGTGGCGTCGCGGCAGACGCCGTGGACCGGGCAAGGGCGCGATTTCGAGCGGCTGCGCGAATATCAGCCTGGGGATACCTACTCGGAGATCGAATGGAAATCCACGGCGCGACGGGGCGCTCCGGTTACGCGGCTTTTCCAATGGGAGCAGAAGCAGGAAGTATATTTCGTGGTGGATCAATCGCGGGCGTCCGCGCTTGCGCTCGATCCCGCCGCGGACCCCGAGAGCGATGTCACACAAGCCCGCGTGCGCCGGCGGCTGCTGGATCTCACTGTGGAAACGGCGCTGGTGAGCGCGACCGTCGCGCTGGAACTGGGCGATGAATTTGGGCTGGTCACTTACGCGGATGAGCCGAAGTCCTGGTTACGCGCGGGAAGCGGGCAATACCAGTTTCACCAATTTCGCGATCTTTTGCTGAATCTCGAGCCTTTGCCCACGACTGCGGATTACGAAGTGCTTTTCAGCGAAATTCGGCTGCGGCTGCGGCGGCGCGCTTACCTGGTGTTGCTGGGGAACTTGACGGAACGCTCGGCTTCGGACTCGTTGCGCAGCGGAGTTGGGCTGGTCCGCTCGTCGCATGCCGTTTTAATGACGAGCATCTTGCCGGCTCACGCGCGGCCGGCATTTTCGCCAGACCAGGATCCGCACACGGACCAGGACGTGTATGCGGCGCTCGCGGGTGAAAAAGAAAACCAGCGCCTCGGCGCGTTGGCGCGGCAGTTGCGCCAATTGAACGTGCAGCTCAGGTTTGTTCCTGCCGAGATGTTCCTGCGAACGGCGGTGGAAGGATATTTGGAAAGCAAGCGGGAGCAACGGCTGTGATTTTGGATCTCGAACGATTTCAAGCACAAGCGCGGCCACGCTGGAGCAAGCTCGAATCTCTGCTCGCCGCACTGGAAAGCCGGCCGGACCGCCGGTTGAATCCAGCCGAAGCCGAACAGCTGCAAGAGCTTTACGCCCAGACTGCCGCGGATTTGAATCGCGTCACACACGGCGCTTTGGCACCCGACTTAAGAGAATATCTCGAGCGGCTGGTGGCGCGGGCTTATGCGGAGCTGTACTACGCTCCGCCGACGCGCTCCGAAATCTGGCAGCCGCGCCGCTGGTTACGGATTTTCACCGCGTTCCCGGAAGCGTTTCGGCGACAGTCCCGCTATTTCGCCCTGGCCGTGCTGATCACGGTTTTGGGCTGCGCGCTGGGCGGGTTGGCGGTGCGCTACGACCCCGCTTCCGTGGACGTGCTGCTTCCGGCCGATTACCTCCGGAATCCGGGCCGGCGCGTGCATGAAGAGGAGAAAGGGCAGAGTCGGCATCTGCCCTCGACACAGATGGAAGCCGCGTTCTCGGCGGAATTGATCAAGCACAACATCCAGGTGGCGCTACTCGCGGCGGCCTTGGGCGTAACGTTTGGTATAGGGACAGCGCTCCTGCTCTTCGAAAATGGCGTGCTGCTCGGGGCCGTGGCGGTTCGTTACTCGCAGCAGGGGTTCGGGGTGTTCATGACGGCGTGGCTGTTGCCGCATGGCGTATTCGAGATTCCGTCGATCCTGATCGCCGGGCAAGCGGGCTTCTACTTGGCACGCCTGCTGTTGCGGCGGCGCGAGGATCGCGATGTGCGTCAATCCATGCGCGAATGGTTGGTGCTGATCGCTGGGCTAGCGATGATGCTGGTGTGGGCCGGGATGATGGAGGCGTTTTTTTCTCAGCATCACGCGCCGGTTCTGCCGTATGGGTTCAAGATTGCGGTCGGCGCAGCGGAGCTCGCGCTGCTGACGATCTATCTACTGCTGATCGGGCGAAGAGAGACCGGTGCTGAAACGCGCGCTAAAGTTCCTTCGGAGAACAAATGACAGATTCGCAGCCAATCCGCTTGCCAACAACGGCCGAACTGACCGTTGCAACGCCGGAAGGCGTGCTCTTTCGATTGCCGCTGGCCGGTCCCGCTTCCCGGCTTTACTCCATGCTGCTCGATACAGCTATCGTGTTGGGGGCGGTGAACGGAGTAGGGCTGCTGGTTTACTGGATTTTCGCGAAAGCGCCAGGATTTGGAGGCATGGTGATCACGCTCGCAGAATTCGCGATCGGGTTTGCCTATGGCGCATTGCTGGAGGGTTTTTGGAACGGGCAGACGATCGGAAAACGCCTCTTCCATTTGCGCGTGATTGACCATTCCGGACTTCCGCTACGGATCGAACAGGCGTGGGTGCGAAATCTGATGCGCGTGTTTGATGCGCTGCCGTTCGCGTACCTTGTGGGAGGGATTTCCGTGCTGAGCGGCCCGCTAATGCAGCGATTCGGCGACCGGGTGGCGGGGACGCTCGTCGTCCGCGAAACGCCGCTAGCCGCACCAGCGGACGAGGCCTGGAGCCGGCAAAAGTACAACTCCTTCATGGCCTATCCCGCGGTCGCCATGCGCCTGCGACGCGCGGTGACGCCCGAGCTTGCCGGTTTGATCCAGGATGCACTTCGTCGTCGCAACGAACTAACGTCTTACGCGCGGCGGGAGATTTATCGCGAGATGGCGGCCTATCTGCAGAGCGAAATCGCTTCATTCCCCGACGAATTGGTCGAGATGCTCAGCGACGAACAGTATTTGATTAACGCCGCCGGAGTGTTGTTCGGGCACCAACGAATGTCGAATCGCTGAGCTGTTGGGCCGAAATGCACTCAAACTGATCGGATTTTTGGCGCGCTGAATGAATGCACAGTTTTCATGGTTTGACCATTTTCTAGACTGACTTGGAGTACCGACTCGCGGGTGCGTTTGAGATTTTACTCGGGAAATTATGATTCAGTTGGCCGATCCCATCGCTACAGTTTGAAACGTGATGCTCATTCGCATCGCAGAGTACCGCAAATCGATTCCCACCGCCCCTACCAAAACCGTCAGCGTGGCGATTTACTGAGGCTTCCCGAAGGGCGCAAGAATTTGATACCATCGGGCTGACTTTTTTAGAATAGGGATTATTTTTAGGATTAGCAGCACTGGGGATAGCAAGTTGATTCGGTAAGCTCGTATTCTGGTAAACTCAACTAAATGATTACAGTAAAACAGCTCACCAAGAAATATGCGCGCAAAACCGCGGTCGACCAGATCTCTTTTGAGGTGAAGAAGGGGCAAATTGTGGGTTTTTTGGGACCTAACGGCGCGGGCAAAACGACAACCATGCGGATGCTGACCTGTTTTTTGCCGCCCACGTCGGGCAGCGCGACTGTAGCCGGCTTTGAAATTCTGGAACAGCCGCTGGAAGTCAAAAAGCGCATCGGCTATTTGCCGGAAACCCCTCCGCTTTATCCGGAGATGAGGACCGGCGAGTACCTTGATTTTGTGGGGCGCCTCAAAGGTCTTGCGGGAAATAATTTAGCTAAACAAGTGGATTACGTTTGCGATCGTTGCGCGATCGTAGAGGTAAAGAATCAGCTTATCGGACGACTTTCCAAGGGTTATCGGCAACGTGTGGGCTTGGCGCAAGCCATCATCCATAACCCCGATGTGCTCGTGCTGGACGAGCCTACCGCGGGGCTCGATCCGAAACAAATCAACGAAACCAGGGACCTGATCAAGAGTCTTGCGGGCGACCACACGATTATTCTGAGCACGCATATTCTGCCCGAGGTCGAGCAAACCTGCGAGCAGGTGATCATCATTAATAAGGGCAAGTTGGTGGCCACTGACTCCGTAGAAAATCTGCAGAACCGCGCCCGCGGAGTCGAATCGGTAGTGCTCGAAGTAGCCGGGCGCAACGGCAGCCTTACTTCCGATTTAGTGCAGCGGCGACTCGAACAGGTGCCGGGCGTAAGCCGGGTGCTTTTTAAGGAAACTCGCCACGGATGTTCGGTTTTTGAAGTCGAAAGCCAAAAAGTGGGATCCATCCGCGGCGATCTGGCTCGAGCCGTCGTCGAATCCGGCTGGGATCTTCGCGAATTGCGACCGTCGGGCATGAGCCTGGAGCAAATTTTCCTCGAGCTTACTCGCACCGATACGCCGGTTTTGCCGGAAAGAGCCGCGGCGCAGGGGGCGCTTTAGATGCGGAATATCTGGATCATTTGCCGGAAAGAGCTGCGCAGCTACTTTGTTTCACCGATCGCGTACCTGCTGCTAACGATGTTCGCGTTAATTTTCGGATTTTTCTTCTGGAATTCGCTGGGCTATTTTGTTTTTGTCGGCATGGAATCGCAGATGCGCGGCGAAGCATTTCCAATGAATGTAAATGAACAGGTGGTCCGGCCGCTTTTAGCCAACATCAGCGTGGTTGGACTTTTTTTTATTCCCATGATCACGATGCGCCTGTTTGCGGAAGAAAAGCGCACGGGAACGATCGAGTTGCTGGCCACTTCACCGATTCGCGACGTCGAAGTGGTCCTCGGGAAATGGCTCGCGGCGGTGGCACTTTACGCGTGCATGCTGTTGTCTAGTGCGTTGAACTTTGCGTTCCTGTTCAGGTACGGCAACCCCGATTGGAAACCGCTAGCCGTCGGCTGCCTCGGCCTGCTGTTACAAGCGGCGTCGTTGCTGGCGATTGGCACGTTCATTTCCACGCTGACGAAGAATCAGATCATAGCCGGAGCCGCAACATTTGGCGTATGCCTGCTGCTCTGGATACTGGGGTGGGTCTCTGGGTATGAGACGGCGGCCTGGGCCCGCGCGCTTTCCTATATGTCTGTGAGTAAACACTTTGAATCTTTTGCGAAAGGCGTTCTCGATTCAAAAGACGCAATTTTCTATGCGACGCTGACTTTCCTGGGGCTTTTTTTCACCGCGCGCTCCATGGAATCTCTGCGTTGGAGATCGTAAATGAACCCGCAATGGCTAAAAGCGCGGCAGACCAAGTACGCGGCTTATGCGGCGGTGTATGTCACCGTGGTGCTAGGCATCGCGGTGATTGCGAACATTCTGGCTGACCGATACAACAAATCCTACGACGCTACTTCGAACAAACGTTACAGCCTCTCGGACCAGACAATAAAAATTGTCAAAGGGTTGAAGCAAGACGCCAGCGTGACCTATTTCAACCAAGCCACACGCTTCCAGCAGGCCAAAGATCTGCTGGATCGCTACGCCAATCTTTCCCCTAGGGTTCACGTGGAGTATGTGGACCCTGACAAGAAACCCCAAGTGGCACGGGAAGCGGGGATCAAGAGCTACGGAACAACCCTCGTCCAGGTGGGTATGAAAAAAGGTGAAGCCGAGAGCATGACGGAGGAAGGCATCACCGGCGCTTTTATTCGCAACCTTAAAAATAACACGCGCACGATTTGTTTCGTCACGGGCAGCGGTGAGCGCAGAATTGATGATTCCGATCGCAACGGCTATTCACACTTTAAAGATCTCCTCGGCAAAGATAACTACGAAACGAAATCCATCAGCTTGCTTGAATCGGCCGAGGTTCCTAGCGATTGCACGGTGCTGCTGATCGGGGGCCCTAACGGCGATTATCAGCAGCCCGAATTGGACGCCATTAGAAAATATACGGAGAATGGGGGACGCGTTTTTTTTCTCCTGGATCCGCCCTTGAAGCTGGGCCGCTCGGAAATTGCCGATAACGAAGCGTTGATGAAACTTCTCGAAGAATGGGGCGTGACGCTAGATAAAGATTTGATCCTGGATCTGAATCCCATCGGCCAACTCGCCGGACTAGGCCCTCAGGTGGCGCTCGTTACCAGTTACGATCGGCATCCCATCGTGAGCGAGATGAAGGGCACAGCGACTGGTTTCCCGCTCGCGCGCTCAATGAACATCAAGAATACCGCCAAGACGTCAGTCGAAAAACTTTTCAGTTCATCCGATAGCAGTCTGGCAACCTCGAACCTCAGTTCTCCTAGCGTTGACCCCAATGATCCTAAGAACAAGAAAGGACCAATGATCCTTGGAGCCGCGGGCTCCTATAACACAGGTAAGGAAAACTCTCAGGGACGATTTGTGGTCGTCGGCAGTTCGTCATGGGCGGCCAACTCGTTTCTCAGCTTCAATGGCAACCACGACTTTGCGTTGAACGCGGTCAATTGGCTTTCGTCCGATGAAGATCTGATCGCCATACGTCCAAAAGAGCGCGAGGATCGCCGCATCACCATGACTCGCGCCCAATTGAATTGGGTCCGTATCATTAGCCAGTTCCTTCTGCCGCTGGCGGTTGTTGTGGCCGGCGTGTCTGTCTGGTGGCGCAGGAGGTAACACAACTTTCGTAACGACCAGGTTCTTTCAGCAGGCTTCCCTTAAATCATGATAGGAATGGCAAGATGAAAAGCAGTGGTCTGATAATTGCTGCAATTGCGTTGGCGGTGCTCTCCGGAATTCTTTATTGGTCCAATCACCACGCACCTTCCAACGAAAACTCCAAGTCTTCGGCCGAAACGCCGGCAAAACTATTGACTCTCAATGAGCCGGACGTGGTCAAAATCGAAATCCGGAGAAAGGGCGCGGAAGATGCGATTATTAGGAAGAATTCCTCAGGCAAATGGGAAATAACCGCGCCAGAATCCCTCAACGCCGATCAAACTGCAGTTTCAGAACTGCTTTCCAATTTGTCTTCGCTTAGCTCCGACCGTCTGATCGAAGAAAAGCCTGGCAATTTTAAACTGTATGGCTTAACCGAGCCGGTTCTCGAAGTTGCCGTTACTGATAAAAAGAACAAGATACAAAAGCTTCTGATCGGCGACGATACGCCCACGGGCAGCGCTGTCTACGCTGCGCTCGCTGCCGATCCTCGTGTTTTCACGCTGGCAAGTTACAGCAAAACAAGTCTCGATAAGAGTCCTAAAGATCTTCGCGATAAGCGCCTAGTGGCCATCGAGTCCGATAAGATCATCGGAGTTGAGCTCATCGCCAAAAAGCAGAATATTCAGTTCGGGCGCAATAAAGACGGATGGCAAATTCTCAAACCGAAACCATTGCGCGCAGACGGCAATAAGATAGAAGACCTTCTCCGCAAATTGACCGATGCCAAGATGGACCTTTCCGGATCCGAAACGGGTACCCAGAAGGCAGCTTTGGCGTTCGCTTCCGGCAAGCCCATTGCGACGGCGAGGCTTACCAGTGCTTCTGGAGCGCAGCAACTGCAAGTGCGCAAAAGCGGGGAAAATTACTACGCGAAATCGGGCATCGTTGACGGGGCATATAAGGTAGCAAGCGACCTCGGTGAGGAAATGGGCAAAAGCGTGGAAGATTTCCGGAACAAGAAGCTTTTTGATTTCGGCTTCGATGACCCCAACAAGATCGAAATGCGCGACGCCTCAAAAGCGTTTGTTCTGTCGAGGACAAAGCAAGATTGGCGGTCAGAAGGTAAACGAATGGATACGGCGAGCGTACAGTATTTCGAAGACAAGATCCGCGATCTCACCGCGAGCAAGTTTGTCGAGTCCGGGTTCGGCGCCGCGCAGATTGAGATTACCGTGACGTCGAAGGACGGCCAACGGATGGAAAAGGTCCTGATTTCGAAAAGCGCCAACGATTACCTCGCAAAACGTGAGAATGAGCCAGCGCTTTACTACATCGACGGGAAAACAATCGAGGAGCTACGGAAGGCCGCGGGTGATGTAAAAGTTGCAGTGACAGCCAGCAACTAACGTAACAAATTCTAAAAGGTCAGAAATTATTCCTTAAGTAGTCCTGAAGCCCCTGAAGCCTGAAGGTCACGTCCTTTATTTGGACCTGCAGTATCACGCTATCCGCATCCAATTGACTGCCGAAACTGAATGCAGCCGTGGTATCGAGGCCAACTAATCTGAGCAGGTTGCCGTCAATTTCCCTCTCTTGCTCCCGCAACGCCCTGAGTTCGTTCTGTTGGACGGCGACGCTTTGATTGATTTGCTGTTCAAGGATGCGCGCGTTATGAGCTACCTCCCCATCTTGCACCCTCTTCCAGCCGGTGAACGCGGCCGCAGCTTTTTCAAGATGACTCCTGTTGCGGCCGCTGCCAAAGTTGTAGCTGAAAGTAACCACTGCGTATGGTTCAACTGGATTCTGAAAGGAACGACTAAGCCGCTGGTGGCCCCCAGCTTCCATTTTGATATCCCAATTGCCCGCCCGGTTCACGAGGGCAATGGACTTTTGAGCTTCCGATTCACGGGTTTCCTTTTCGGCAATCAACTGTTTCAAGGGGACGTTGGTTCCAGCATCCGGGACATACAACAAAGCTATTTTTAGCTGTGTGCTCATCCGATCGGCGATGAGTCTCGCTCGAATTGACTGCACCACATACAGCATTGGTCTCGTGGCGTTTCGCACTTCAACAAAACGCAGATTGCGCTCGAGAATCGCGTCTAATTTTTCAATGGCGCTTTGGAGCAATTCAGCCCGATGGCTTAGAGCCTCCTTTTCCAATCTTGTCAAAGCATACTGAATCTGACCGGCGGCCTCGGTAGTGGCTCGATATGACTCGCACTTCTTGCTGGCCGCCTCCATCGTTAACTTAGCTTTACTATAGTTCGCTAGGCTCTCAGATATGCCCCAGTAAACGCGTGACGCCGTGCCTGTGTTCGGCTGTGAGATACCTGCTATTGCTTCAGGAGCACGCAATAGGCTCGCCTGCGCCATCGCCTGCTGCGTAAGATATGCGCAGTAGGCATTCTCCTCTTCAGCCTGGCTGAATGCGCAGGTTGGCGCCAACAGCATCAGGGCCCCCAGCAGCAAGGCCGGAAATGTGAGCCTTTCGCCCATGCCTTCTCCTAAAAAAGTAGCGGTTTGTGGTTGACGAACAAGGTCTTTGATTTGGCCGATTCCTGATCTTCCAAATCAAGCTGAACTAGAAACCCCCGTATGTCCGTTCTAAAAATTGGGTGAGTAGCGTGTTCCTCGGTTTTAAACACTCGTCTGATGGTTCCGGCCGCCCTGCACCCCAGCACCTTTAGGTAGCAATCGTAAACCGGGGATCCAACAATGATCCCGCCTTTGTTATCGTAGGGGACGAATGCAAAAGTAGCCGTTCTTCCTTCGGCCTTGACGAGATAATATGGCGTCTGAATCACCGTCATGATCGCACTCTTCAAGCGTTCAACGTTGGCCGACTCTGTTTGACTTTGCTCCTGAGCCATCGCTATAGCGATATCCAATTGAGAAATTTGAGACTGAAGCGCGGCCTTTTTGTCTAAGACTTCCAATGCCCGAGTATCGATTGTGTTTTTCTGCAGAAGATTGTCTTTCAACAAGATAGAGCCAATCTGGCTATCGGTGTGATCGTTGCGAACTTTGTTCACAGCGGCCAGCTGAGAAATAGCCTCCTTCTTTGTAATCAGACCCGCAGCTAACTCTTTGTTGGTATTCCCTTCAAATTCGACAAGCTGAGCCAGTACGGCCCGCGTCCGGTTGTTATCCGCGAGCTTCTGCTCGCCTAGCCTAGCCAAATTCCGCCCCTCCATTGTGTTGTGCTTGCTTTCACGCTCAATCGCTATTTCCAGCTTCGGCTCCAAAGCCGCCAAAGTCATACGGTGGTTCTTCATCTCTGCGACGGTATCGTTCTGCCGTTTCACGTCCAGAGTAAGATTCTCTATGTTGCTCTGCGTGGTCAGCAGCCACTCCGTCAGGTTGAGGCTTTTATCATCGGAAGGTGAAAGAACGACCGGAGCAATCCACGAGGTGTTTACAGCGAACACTCCCATCACCGTTATGTATCCAACAACGCCGGCAAGCACGGCGTATAGCAGGAAAATTGCACACATGCGGTATAGAAATAAAACAGACTTTCGCAAGGCATTCTGTAATGTTGTTCCCATACTCTCTAATCACCCGTTGTGGCGAGTTCTGGTGGTAGCCCTGACAAGCCCTGCGGTTTAGGCTGCAGCGCGGGTGGAGTGACTTTCTTCGCGCGCGTACCCCAATCCGAAGAATCAAATGTGCATATGGCCAGGACCGTTAGTAAAAGGCTGCCCAGCCTCCAAGCCGCATACGTAGCCAGCCTTAGTGGATTTGAGACGCGTTGCTCCGGGTTTTGTTTGCGGATCGCCACATCAAATATCGCCGCCCCGGCTGCATACAGGATGAACATCAAGGGCGCCAGCCAGAACCCGGCATCCGTAAAGGGGGCCAGGAAAACTGTACCTACAGCGAGCAGAGTCGCTAAAGGCGGCACCACCAGTGTGTACAGGGCGTTGGGATGAAGCTTCCAGACATGCTGCGGCAGCGTCTTCAGCGTCAAAAAGAAATCTCTGATTCCTGATCTACGCCAGCGAATCTGTTGCTTAATTAACTGAGACAACGTAACGGGAACGTTTGTCCAGCATTGGGCATCGTTGTTGATGTAGGTTCCGTACCCCTCCAGAAGAACCTGATGGGTCAGAAAGCGATCCTCCCCGTCATTCACTTGAATCCCAAACCAGTTTCGATTTCGAATGCGAGGCTCAAGCTTCAGAAGCAGCTCGCGGCGAATCGCAAACATGCAACCGCTAATACAACCTATCGAACGGGTCGCGCTTTCGGGCAACTTCAAGATTTGGAACGCGAGGTAGTAATAAAAGGTCTGAACCATTGTCGCCGTACTTTGGTTCACGTTTCTGACACCGACACGCCCGCCTACAGCGCCCATATTCGGCTCGGAGAAACACGATACGAGCTCCTGAATGCAATCGGGGTGGAAGATACAGTCGGAGTCAATGGATATGACCACGTCAGATGTGGAGTACTGCAGGGCATTACAGACGGTTCTGGCCTTTCCGCTATTGATCGAATTTCTGCCCACCCGAATTTTGATGTTCGTAAAATTCTTCCGCGCTTTGAGCATCCACTGGTAGCTGTCATCGACCGAGAAGTCATCCTGCGCTATAACTTCGAACTTTTCGTTGGGATAGTTGCTCTTGCTGATGCTCTCAATGGTTTCGTAAACAGTTTGACCTTCGTTGTAGCAGGGCAGAAGAATGCTCACGGTAGGCTGGAAGGTATAGTCTTTCGTCAACCGCGTACCCGGCAGCAGCCAGTGCAAAATCGAAGCCAAGAAGCATCTGAATATGCTCGAGACGAGCAAGAAAAGTACGGCAACGAAACACATAAAAAATGGATTCATATGCCGCTACCTTCAGTCGGCAGTTCGAACTGGACGCAAACCTTGCACCGGGTTATGCCAAATGACGTCATTGACCCTCAACGCTGTTAGTTTCTCAAGTTTATGAGAGCAAGCCGCCTTCCAAGCCTGTGCGCCTAATAACTCCAGACATATCACCGACATCCACTCCAGACTAAGGCGCATACGCGCCAGGGTGAAACGTTGTTTTGGTCCACCTGTTCCATCACGGCACACACGAATCAAGAAGCGGCTGGCGTCAACGATGTTCTCCTCACTACCGAGCGCACGACAGCGAGCGCCACGGCATGACCGGAATGATTTATATATTGCGTGGAGCAGCCGGCAAAACGCAGGTTGGCGGTCTCGACAGGTTAGGCGGTTGTAATCGTGGTGTTACGAGGGTTCCTTCCTAGGTCCAAGATGCGCGTGGTCTTCTTAGTGAAGCGCGACGGCTCACTCCTGGATTTATCATGCATTATGCGATGATAAGCCCTGCAATGTTGTAGCGGGATGTGAGGGACATAGTACTTCGAGGGGACGGATGAAGCCTGTACCAGCCATCACCGATTTTGCCGAGATCGAACAGCCTATTCGGAGCGAACTGTTCAGCGTCGATCATCTGGAGCAGCACGCGGAAAGCCTTGCTGCGGCGCAGGCGGTTACGACCGACTCGGACGCTGGTAAGCCGTTGATTCCAAGTGTGACGGAAAACGGCCGCTTGCTGGTCGAGTACTACCGGGCAACCGCTCGCGCCATAAAGCGAGAACAGGCCATCACACCCGCCGCGCAGTGGCTCGTCGACAATTTTTACCTTGTTGAAGAACAGCTTCGTGAGATCCGCGATCACTTGCCTGTTAGTTATTACCGGAAATTACCAAAGATCGCCTCCGGTCATCTAGCGGGCTACCCCCGGGTTTATGGCGTTGCGTGGTCGTTCGTGGAGCACACAGACAGCCGTTTCGATCCTGAAGTGCTGCGCCGCTTTGTGAGCGGCTACCAACGTGTGCAACCACTGTTGATCGGCGAACTCTGGGCCATCGCTATCACCTTGCGAGTCGTCCTGGTTGAAAACCTGCGGCGGCTTGCCGCGCACATTGTGTTGAGTCGCGATGCACGCAATGACGCCGACGTTTTGGCTGACAGGCTTCTGGGGACGGGAGGCCAAGCGGTAGTTTCCTCAGCGGCAGTTCTCCGGCAATTCGAGAAGAAGCCTTTAAATCGAGCATTTGCGGTGCAGCTTATCCAGCGCTTGCGTGATTTGGATCCTAAGGTCGGCCCCATCCTGCTTTGGCTCGACGAACGTCTAGCAGCGCAGGGAACGAGCGCCGATGAGATCGTACGCGCGGAACATCAACAGCAGGCAGCCATGAGCGTGACGGTTGGGAACATCATCACCAGCATGCGCCTGACTTCTGCGTTCGATTGGCAAGTATTCTTTGAGAGCGTTAGCCTGGTCGACCAGACTCTTCGCGATGGAAGTAATTTCAGCGCCATGGACTTTGCCACGCGTGACGCCTATCGGCACGCCGTCGAGGATATTGCTCAGGGATCGACGCACTCCGAGGTCGAAGTTGCCGAACGCGCTGTAAATTATGCCAAGCAGGCTGGCAGCACTCGGTCCGACTCCCTGCCCCCGGACGAAAGACGATCAGACCCAGGCTACTATCTGATCTCCCATGGGCGTGAGGCCTTCGAGCGCGAAATCGGCTCTCACGTCTCTTGGAGGCGCCGGCTTCTGCGGTTCTACGTTCGTGCTGCCGTGCCGGGTTATCTCGGTACGATTGCAATGCTGACCGCGGTCATCCTGGCATTGCCTCTCGCGCGTTCGTGGGAACTAGGGGCGCGCATCCCGCACCTTGTGTTGCTCGGCTTGTTAGCGACGATTCCCGCGTCGGAACTCGCGATAGCCCTCATTAACCGCATGGTTACGGAATGGGTCGGGCCGCGCAACCTTCCGCGACTAGAGATACAGAGCATTCCGGAGGATCTTCGAACGATCCTGGTAGTTCCCATCTTGCTGACATCAGCGAGCGATATCGGCGAGCAGGTGGAGCGGCTTGAAATTCACTACTTGGCCAATTCCGACGGCGATCTGCGATTTGCTTTACTTTCCGATTGGATTGACGCGGCAACGGAGACTTTGCCAAACGATGACGATCTGCTGGCCGCTGTCGCGAATGGCATCGCCGATTTAAACAAGAGCCACGGGCCGGCGCCCGGAGGCGGCAATCGTTTCTTTCTCTTTCATCGAAAGCGTGTTTGGAATGAATCGGAAGAGAAGTGGATGGGGTGGGAGCGCAAGCGCGGCAAGCTCCACGAACTGAACCGGCTGCTTCGCGGTTCTGCAAACACTACTTTCATCACAAGCACCGGGCTGCCGCCGGAGTCAATTCCAGGCATTCGCTATGTAATCACGCTCGATGCGGACACGCGCTTACCGCGCGGAGCGGCGGCCCGCTTGGTGGGCACGATGGCCCATCCGCTCAATCGGCCCACTTTCAGCGCGGAGGAGGGGCGCGTCGTAGACGGCTATGCCATCGTGCAACCGCGGATCACGCCTTCGTTGCCGACGGATCGAGAAGGTTCGCTCTTCCAACGAGTTTTCTCGGGGCCTAGTGGAATCGATCCCTACGCGTCATCGGTTTCGGATGTGTACCAGGACCTTTTTCAAGAAGGTTCTTACACCGGCAAGGGAGTTTACGACCTCGACGTCTTCGAAGCCGCCTTGGCCGACAGAGTGCCCGAAAACGTTCTGCTGAGTCACGACTTATTTGAGGGAATCTTCGCCCGAACCGCGCTTGCCACTGACATAGAGCTCTTTGATGAATTTCCTTCTCATTATGAAGTCGCGGCTGATCGCCAATACCGGTGGGCGCGCGGAGACTGGCAACTGTTGCCATGGATCGTCGGGCGGCGCACTGGATCTTCTGACGGCCGCAGATTCAAGATTCCCGTGATCGGTCGCTGGAAAATGCTGGACAACCTCCGCAGGTCCCTTGCTGCGCCGTGCATGTTTCTGACGCTCGTGGGGGGATGGTTGATGACGCAGATCTCTCCCTGGCTGTGGACCGGATTCGTGCTTGCAATGATCACGGTACCCACCCTCATTCCTTTCCTGGCGGGAATCAATGCGCGCTTGGAGGGAATTTCAAAACGGAGTCACTTCCGCGGCGTAATTTCGGATTTTTTGCTGGGTTTATCGCAGGCGGCTTTAACGGTCACATTTCTTGCTTACCAATCGTGGCTGATCGCCGACGCTATTGTACGAACTCTGGCTCGATTGCTCGTCACGCGCAAACACCTGCTGGAATGGGTTACCGCGGCGCAAGCCAGGCATAGGGTGGACCTGAATCTCTATGGCATTTTCAGACGCTTGTTTGGCGGAGTGATACTGGCAACCGCAGCGCTCGCAACCGTGTGGTTAGGGAGTCGTCATGCTTTATTCGTCGCTTTTCCTTTCGTCGTCGTGTGGATAGCATCGCCCGCAATCGCGCGCTGGATCAGTCTTCCGCCTCGACACGCTGACCGCGAGCTGTTATCTCCGGCACACGCCCAGGCTCTACGCGCAACTTCACGCCGCACATGGCGATTCTTCGAGACTTTTGTCACAGCCGACGAACATTTCTTGCCGCCTGACAATTTTCAAGAAGACCCCAAACCGGTCGTGGCTCACCGCACGTCGCCGACAAACATCGGCCTTTACCTGCTCTCGTTGCTCGCGGCGCGCGATTTTGCGTGGCTAGGAACACGAGAGACCGTGGAGCGCGTCGAAGCCACGTTCGACACGATCGGCAAGCTCGAAGGATTCCGTGGCCATCTGCACAACTGGTACGACACGCGCGATCTTCATCCTCTCGATCCAAGATATGTGTCCACCGTCGATAGCGGAAATTTCGCCGGACATCTACTGGTGCTTGCCAGTGGGTGCCGCGAGCTGATTCGGAAATCGTTTGTGGATTCAAGTATGTTTGCCGGAATCGAAGACGCGATCAGATTACTGCGCGAAGCCTTGACTCAGGTTGCTGATACCCCCCGCACACACTCGGTGACACGGAAGCAACTCCACAATGCCGCCGATGCCTTAGCTGCGTCGGTCCGTTCCATACCCACACAGGCTCCGGAATTGGGATCAAGAATTGCCGAGGTGTCTCGGCTCGCCCATACCGTTGCTGACATTGCGCAAACTTTTGCACAAGAACTGGGAAACACTGTGAGCTCTGGTGTGCGCATCTGGTCGGAAGCCGCTAAGGCATGCGCCGACAGCCATTTGCTAGACGCGAAACTCTTCTTTCCTTGGCTCCGGCTAAGTGCTCCGGATGTGGCAATGAAAGCGGAAAATCGCGCTGCAAAGGTCCCCGCGTGGTCAACAATCGCGCAATTCTTCCCCAGTGATGCCACGCTGGCGGATGCACCCGAGAGATTCGAAGGCGCTATCCGTGAGTTGACGGCTCTGCGTGCGAACCTGATTGGCGATCCAGTTTCCCGCCAGGACATGCGTGCGGGGATCGACTCGCTGATTCAATCGATCCAGCAATCGGCTGCCGAGGCAGCGTCTTTGCAACGCCGCCTGCTAGCAATTGCACAGCGATCAGAAGAGATGTTTGCGGCAATGGATTTCGGTTTCTTGTTCGATGGTACTCGCAAGCTGTTTTCCATCGGATATCGCGCCGCAGATGGACAGTTGGACGCCAACTGCTACGATCTCCTCGCCTCCGAAGCACGACTTGCCAGCTTCGTGGCAATCGCGAAGGGTGACGTGCCCTCCTCGCACTGGTTCCGGCTAGGACGCGCGTTGACACCCGTGGGGCGGGGATCCGCGCTTATCTCATGGTCAGGCTCGATGTTTGAGTACCTGATGCCGATGCTCATCATGCGTTCTCCTGCGAACAGCTTGTTAAGTCAAACCTACCAGCAGGTCGTGATCCGCCAAGTCGAGTATGGAGAGGAACGTGGTGTGCCTTGGGGAATTTCGGAATCGGCTTACGACGCGCGCGACATCAATTTCACCTATCAATACTCCAGCTTTGGTGTTCCGGGCCTGGGACTTAAGCGAGGCCTGAGCGAAGACTTGGTTATCGCGCCATACGCCACTGCGCTCGCAGCAATGGTCAATCCCTCTGCGGCGCTACACAATTTCGATCGCCTCACTGAAGAAGGTGCCAGGGGAGCTTATGGCTTTTATGAGGCGCTCGACTACACGAGGTCACGATTGCCTGAGGGTCAAGACGTCGTGATCGTGCGCGCCTACATGGCGCATCATCAAGGAATGGCTCTGGTCGCACTTGCCAACGCCCTTAATAAGGGTGCAATGTCCAGCCGTTTCCACTCCATGCCGATTGTGCAGGCCACTGAACTTCTCCTGCAGGAACGTACTCCGCGCGATGTCTTGATAGCGCGGCCTCGCGCGGAGGAAGTATCGGAAGCCGCTCAAGTGCATGAGCTTGTGCCTCCTGCCGTGCGCCGGTTCGCAACCCCTCATGGCGCTACGCCCCGCACCGAGCTACTTTCCAATGGCCGTTATACCGTTATGTTGACGTCGGCAGGCTCTGGCTACAGTCGCTGGCGTGATATCGCTATCACGCGCTGGCGCGAGGACCTAACCAGGGATTGCTGGGGAGCAAGCATTTTTCTGCGCGATGTGCAAACGGGAAACGTCTGGTCGGCTGGTTATCAACCCAGCTGCGTCGAGCCGGATTTCTATGAAGCGGCCTTCTACGAAGACCATGCGGAGATCTCCCGCCGCGATCGTTCACTGACCACAACGCTCGAGGTCGTTGTGTCATCTGAAGATGATGCAGAAATACGCCGCATCTCGATCACAAATTCAGGAATACGCGCGCGGGATATTCAGGTTACTTCCTACGCGGAACTTTCCCTCAGCACTCAGGCGAGCGACGTGGCGCATCCCGCATTTTCTAACTTGTTCGTTGAGACAGAATTCCTTCCTGATATCGGAGTGCTCCTGGCGACGCGCCGGAAGCGCTCGGATGACGAGACCTCCGTTTGGCTCGCGCATGTGCTTGTGGTGGAAGGCGATTGCATCGGCGAGCTACAGTACGAGACGGATCGAGCACGATTCATCGGACGCGCCCGCAGCCTTCGAAGTCCGATTTCCATTGTTGATGGAAGACCGCTCTCCAACACAGCGGGCTCCGTGCTCGACCCGGTGATCAGCCTCCGTCATACCGTGCATGTTCCACCGGGGAACACGGTGCATCTCATTTTCTCGACGACTGTGGCTCCGTCGCGCGAAGAGGCGCTAAATCTTGCTGACAAATACCGTGACGCCAGAGCTTATGAGCGCACTCGAACGCTCGCATGGACTCAAGCACAAGTGCAACTGCGCCACCTGGGCATCAGCGCCGAAGAAGCGCATCTGTTCCAGCGGCTCGCCAATGCCGTACTTTATTCCGATGCCACCCTGCGGCCGAGTTCGGTGGTCCTAAGCGGGACCACTCTCGATCGACCGGCCCTCTGGGGGCAGGGAATTTCAGGTGATCTTCCGATTGTCGTTGCGCTAATCGATAACGCCGACGACTTCGACATGATCCGACAATTGCTCCGTGCGCATGAATACTGGCGCATGAAGCAGCTATCTGCCGATGTGGTGATTATCAATGAGAAGGTTACCTCTTACGTGCAGGAACTCCACGGCTCCCTCGAAGCGCTCGTCCGCGGAAGTCAATTGCGCCTCTCCCCGGACACGAACGCCGCGAGCGGGAAGATCTTCCTGCTTCGCGGAGATCTAATGTCCGCTCAAATGCGGGCTCAGCTGCAAGCCGTGGCGCGAGCGGTGCTACTGAGCCGAGCGGGCACACTTTCAGAGCGGATCGCGCGATCGCAGTATCGGGAAACTCCCGCCCCTCCTCCCGTCAGGCCTAGTCGTGCGACCAAACGCTTGGACGCGGCAGTGTCGCTACCGGAACTTCAGTATTTCAACGGCCTCGGCGGCTTTGCCGAAAATGGCCGCGAATACGTGGTCGTGCTAGGGCCCGGGTCACGAACACCGGAGCCGTGGATTAATGTGATTGCGAACCCAAACGTTGGATTCATTGTTTCGGAGTCTGGCTCAGGGTTCACATGGTCGCTTAACAGTCATGAGAATCAAATTACCCCCTGGTCCAATGACCATGTCATCGATCCCCCTGCGGAGGCAATTTATCTGCGCGACGAAAGCACGGGTGAGATCTGGACCCCCACGGCGCTCCCCATTCGAAATGAAGATGCCACGTATGTGACGCGGCACGGACAAGGCTGTAGCCGTTTCAGCCACGGGTCCCATGGCATCTTGGTTGACCTCGTTCAATTTGTTCCTGTCAACGACCCTATAAAGATTTCCCGGTTGACGTTACGAAATGAATCAGGCACTCCCCGACGCATTTCGGTTACAGCTTATGTCGAATGGCTTCTGGGGAGTTCACGCACGGCTTCGGTTCCCTATGTAGTCACTGAGGTCGACCAAAATTCACGAGCTGTCTTAGCCCGAAGCATGTGGGATGGTGAGTTTGGAGGGCGCGTCAGCTTTGCCGACCTGGGCGGACAACAGAGCTCTCTCACTTGCAACCGCACGGAGTTCCTGGGACGCAACGGTACGCCCGAGCGGCCTGCGGCATTGGAAAGCAGTCGGCCACTTTCTGGAAAGGTGGGGGCTGGCCTCGATCCGTGCGCCGCTTTGCAGACGATCATAGAACTGCGTCCCGGCGCGAGCGTGGAACTTAGATTTCTTCTCGGCCAGGCAGAAAATAGGGACCAAGCGCAGAAACTGCTGATGCGCTACCGCACCGTCAACCTAGATCAGGTTCTGCAGGAGGTGACGCGTCAATGGGATGACATTCTCGGCGCCGTCCAAGTGGCCACACCGGATCCCAGCATGGACTTGCTGCTGAATCGCTGGTTGCTCTACCAGACGCTCGCCTGCCGCGTCTGGGCGCGCGCGGCGTTCTATCAATTGAGCGGGGCGTATGGCTTCCGCGATCAACTGCAAGACGTAATGGCTCTTACAGTGGCGAAACGAGCAGTTACCCGCGAGCACTTGTTGCGCTCGGCCAGCCGCCAGTTCGTGGAGGGCGACGTGCAGCATTGGTGGCACCCGCCTTCGGGTCGTGGCATACGCACGCGAATGTCTGACGATCTTTTGTGGCTGCCCTATGCGGTCATCCAATTCCTCGAAGCCACTGGGGATATGACTATCCTGGAGGAAACAGTGCCGTTTCTCGAAGGTGCTGTACTGTCCGACGGGCAAGACGAGTCGTACTTCGAACCACACGTGTCAGAAACCCGCGCTACCTTATTCGAGCATTGCGCGCGTGCGCTCGATCGCAGTCTCACGGTTGGCGATCACAGCCTCCCTTTAATGGGTACCGGAGACTGGAATGACGGCATGAACCGCGTCGGTCAAAAAGGCAAAGGAGAGAGCATATGGCTCGGCTGGTTTCTGCACACGATTCTTTGGGAGTTTGCCAAGATAGCGGACGCGCGGGGGGAGCGCAAGCGCGCGGAAGACTGGCGACTGCACGTCAGCGCCCTGAAAGCGGCGCTGGAACGCGAAGGCTGGGATGGTGAGTGGTACCGTCGCGCATACTACGACGATGGCACGCCGCTAGGCTCAGCCACGAACTCCGAATGCCGAATCGATTCGATCGCTCAATCCTGGGGAATAATCAGCGGCGCAGCAGAGCCGGCGCGGGGAGCTCGGGCAATGGCGGCGGTCAATCAGCATCTCATTCGCCGGCCCGACGGTTTGGTCTTGCTCTTGACCCCTCCCTTTGATCAAACGCCGCACGATCCAGGGTATATCAAAGGATATGTGCCTGGAATTCGCGAGAATGGCGGGCAATACTCGCATGCCGCAGTTTGGACGCTCATTGCCTTTGCGGCCATCGGTGACGGCGACAAAGCCTTCGAACTCTTTCGGATGCTGAATCCTATCAATCGCTCCAACTCGCGCGCTAGCGTACAACGGTACAAAGTCGAACCGTATGTCGTTGCAGGAGACATTTACGCGGAAACCCCACACGTTGGGCGCGGAGGCTGGACGTGGTATACCGGCTCAGCTGGCTGGCTCTATCGCGCCGGTATCGAATGGATTCTGGGATTTCGCCTCCGCGGCACAACCCTCACCATTGACCCCTGCATCCCGCGAAATTGGCCCAGCTATTCCCTGAAATTCCGCTATCATTCGTCGGTTTACAGTATCCAGGTAGAGAACTCTTCAAATGTTGCGCGTGGTGTCGCGCTCACGGAGGTGGATGGAAAAATACTGCCGGGGGCGGCGAATATTCCCCTGACGGACGACGGCGGAACTCATATCATCCGAATCGTGTTGGGATAGACGCTCGTCTCCACTTCAGCCATTTCTTGTGTGGATGCCGCTGGGCGACAACTGCCGCAAATGCGAAACTTGTGGCTGAATGCCCGGGCGGAAAAGACCTTCCCCCGGCCCAGTGGCCTGCGATTTGCTGTAAGGAGTTAGACTGAATGCGATTGTCAGCAGGGCGGTCTACCTTTGCGATCATCACTCCGGTGGCTGCCAAGATTGGCAGCTCCCATTTCAAATTGCTCTGACGGACAGCGCCGCGGGGAACGGCTTTCAGTCCATTGCCAAATTGCCAAGCTTCCATCCCCGTGTCATGGGTAAAACCACGAACACTGCAGGAGGCAAAGGAATTTGCCGGTCCATAGCTTGGCAACGCTGCAAATACTCAGTCCTGGGGAAGCGCGACGATGGACTTCCACCATCTGACCGGGACTTTTGATATCAACGCGCCATACTCAGGCGAGGTGGCCATTCGCCCAAGCCCCGGAACAACAATTGCTGTATCTGTCGATGCGGCAGGTAGTGGCCCGCACTCATACGAACTTCACGTGACACTCGAGCAGCTCTAGATCATCTTTTTTCCTAAAGATTAACGAGGCTACGATGACACCGATAGTAATTGACTGGTTCGGATATACGCCATTGTTAAATATTTAAACTCTGCATTGCTTGTGCTCACGAATCTGTGAGAAACGCACTGCCACTTCCGTACCCAGCTTCCGCTCGCCGCTAACGTCCTGGACCGGGGCATCAACCGTGCCGAAGACCATTTGCAATGCATCACTGCAATCGTGGACCAGTACCCACATCAATTTAGCACTACCTGTGGCTTCGTCGAGAAGTTCAACCTTGATGAAATCTCCTTCGTCGTACTTTGGCACGTTGCTCCTTGTTCCACTTTCTTGCGCGGAAGCCATCGCGAGAGTCCCGAAAGTTCAAATTTCGTGCTTGAATGACGATTGGACACACCAAGCCGAAAGTCCAATCTGGGCATTCAACCGGACGCTCTATTAGGGGGTAAAAAGGTCCAGGACTGCGTTCCTCATGCGGTCAACAACATTCTTTGTAAGGTGGACAGCTTTACATCGATGACTAAGATGCAGAGCAAAAAGTGAGGGTTGTCTGACTGAACCATGCTCATAAACTCTTTGTGCTATTTACCCAACAAACCAGCTTCCAAGTGTTGGAGCGTGGCGCTCTGTACCAGGCGCTCAGCGTCACGCGATCGCTGAAACCCGGCGGTTCGACCGAGCCGCTGTTAATTCGAGTCTCTCGCTTTGCTGAGGCGATCAGGAGCTGGAGATATGCGGCGTACGCTCGCAACGTTCGCGACGTGTCGCCGAGATCCAACCAGAGTCGAGAAACTCGGTCTTAGGGTAGTCGCGAACGGGGACCTTCCGAATAGGGGGGCTGCGGTTTAGGCTCGGGTGGTGGCTCGGGGTTGGGTGCTGGAGGTTCGGGCGGCGGCTGAGTGTCTGGCTTTGGTTGGGTCTTGGGCTTGCGAAATAATCCAATTATCCCTTCGATGGGATTGGGATTCTGCGAGCTGGGCACCACCATGTTGCGCAATTTCATTTGCGCAACCCTTTGAACGTCGGGCGCAAATCTGGGGTGCTGCAAGCTTCCCGTAAGAATCACGGGCATTACGAGTTCGCCCTGCTCGTTGGCCAGCGCGGTATTCAGGAATCCGCCGATGCCGCGTCCTCCTACCTTTTCACTGACATCTTTGGAAAGAACCGCGGTTAAGCGCATGTCCACGGATTGATCCACGAGGTTGATGGCCCCAGTGGCCGCCAGAGTTCCCACATCAATGATGGCCTTAAGATTATCTGTCTGCGCCAGACCGTTACTCACATTGAAATTTCCGGTCAACTGAATCAGGTCGGTAAAGGGCGCGGATGGCGCACCGCGATTCACGAATTGGCCGAGAGCCGCGAGCTCCTGGAGAAGATTGAAGCCGGCCAGCCGCCCATGATTCAAGTCCAGCGACAACGTGCCGTTAAGAGTTCGCGCGATCTGATCCGCGGTCGCCGCACGGAAATTGGTATTGGCATTGGCGGTCAATACGCCAAAGAGAATACCCTTCATGGAAGAGACGGCGGAGAGCAGTTTGTTGGCATCGACACTTTTCAACTGGCTGGAAACGGTGTAAACCATCGGCGTTGGGCGCGTGTCGATGACCACCGAGCCGTTTTGCTCTCCACCCTCAAGCTCCGCTGTGAAAGGCGCCAAGCGAATAATGCCGCGATTGAGGGTAACGTCAGAACGGGCATTGGTGAGCAGAAGCTGATCATAGATAACCGTCCCGGCGGCCAGTTTTCCGGAGCCGGTTGCTTGCGAGAGCAGGCTGTCGCTCGGTCCCGCAGCGTGCACCGTCGCGTCGCGGCCCCAAGCGGGGCCCGAGCGAGAAGAGCGGCGCACGGGTCCACTAGAAAATATGTGCTCCAGCTCGGTGACATTCATTTTATCGACGCTGAGGTTGAACTGCACTTGCGGTGCGGTGAAGTTCCGCACCGTCAGGTTGCCGATGGCATTGGTCTGGTCCAGAGTGGCTGAGAGCTCATCGAGAACCACCGAATTTTTTGTGAAACGAATGTTTCCCTTGTGAACTTCGAGGGGCTTCGTCAATTGTGGAAGACGCATCGAAGCGTTGCGGAGAAGACCGTTGCCTGACAAATTCATCGCCGCCAGGTTTTTCATCGGTCCGGTCGCGTGCAAGTCCAGGTTTAAGCTTCCCGTTCCGGTAACGCCTTCGACGAGCGAAATCCCGTAGGCCTTAGCGATATTCAAAACCTCGCCAAGCTTGGCATCATTCGTCCGCACCGCGAGGTCAAGGTCGGGATGCGGCGAGCTATAGCCCAGGATGGCGAGTTGCGCGTCGACGCGCGTGCTGCCATTCGATGCGGAAAAATTATTGGAGCGAATATCCTGCGGCGATAGCGTCAATTGGATGGCGGCGACGCGTACCGGCTCGATGAGTTCTTTGCCGGAAATCTGCACGTCTTGCGCTTGCAGCGAGCCGTTCAACGCTGGATGGCTGGCAGCCCCTTTAGCGTGCACATCGGCGGTCAAGTGCCCCGTCATCTTCATTTGTAAATTGGAAGCTAGCCCGAAAGCAGCGAGGAGCCGCGCGGTCTCCTCCAGCGGCGCATTCGAGGTGTTCAGCTTGATATCCACTTCGGACGGTGTGGGCTTGCTATCGATCGTGCCGCTGATGGAGAGCGGCGTCGCGCCCAGATGAAACGCGCCCCTGCGAATCGTCAGCACCTCGTTCTTCACATCATCCGAAAATTCGTACTGCGCCTGGATGGGATAGCCCATCTCCACGCCATTCATTCGGGCACGATCGAGCGTCAAAGATCCGCTCGACAGTATGCTGGCGCCGTCATTCTTGATGCTGGCTTCTCCGGACGCCACCGCGTCGGTGTTTGCAAGAGCCGCGCTGTTCAGAAAAGTTCGCAAAGAAGAAAACGAAACCTTGTTAAGGCGCAGCTTACCGTCAAAGGGCGTGGCCAGTATCTCCGCGGGGTGCACGGGCCCTAGGTGCGCATCCAGGGCAAGTGTCTGAGCTCCCTCCCCGGGGAGATGGGCGGCGAGCTTGATGTCGAAGGCCCGCCCTGGCGCATATCCTGTCAGCGTAGCATCGATGTGGTCATAGACGGCGCGCGACTGGCGATTCTTAAAATCGGTCACGGTCACCTGGCCGTTATCAATACCAAGTTTGGCGAGAGAAAAGTCGTGAGCTCCGGAAGAGGATTGGCCAAAGCTCGCAAAATTCCAAGCGCCCAACTGGTTTCGTACCAGCTCAATTTGCGGACGCTTCATGTTCAGCGAATTTATCTCGACGGTGCCGTGCACCAGCGGCCAAAATCTTGGGCTAACGTCGAGCTCTTGCGCTTGCGCGAAGGCTCTGCCGGTGTTGAAGCGCGGGTCGTCGCCAATCGTCAGATTTTCGACACGAAATGTGAAAGGTACGAGGCTGAGACGCATTTTCCCCAGGGATACTTGCCGGCCGAATCGTTTCTCGAGATCCGCTTGAATGCGGTCGTGATAATGGTTCACATCTACGACCGAGGGTATCAGCCAGATCCCGGCAGCGATCACTCCAATAACGGCCAAAACCAAAATTATTATCGATTTCCTACGCATCGCGCACCTCCTCGCAGGTGGGTTTTTCGGCTGGACATTCCTATTTCAGTTGCCAAAGCGCTCCGCTTTCTTTCCATCAAAACCGCCATCCTTCCGGACTTGCGCACGTTGAGTTGCCCCTTCATATTCGATTATTCCACAACCGTGTTTGGTGGCCCAATTCTAATCAGCACGTAAGAACTCCCGTTTACATGGTGTGACACACGCGGAAATTGCGGCCCGCGCGCATCAGGAACACGGTTTTGAGTGAAGCCGTATCCGTGCGGCGTGGCGGAGTGCTTTTGCATTTGGAATTGGGCAATGTGAGTGTTTGAACGCTGAAACGGAACTGCTTAAGGTTGAAATTGCTGCCCCCTCGGCGTCACCCGCACTGGCTCCAAACGCACCGAGAAGGTGATTACTTCGAGTCTCTCGCTCTGATGAGCGTAATGGGGATTTTTCGGCAGTAACGGAGATTCTGCGCGTGTCAGGTTCGCGTAGCTGCTGAATTTCGTGTTGCCAGCTTTCGCACCGCTTCGCGCAAAGTGTCGAGTTCTCGTTGAAGGTGCGTCATACGGGCAATATGCGTTCCCATTTCGTTGTAGAGGTTCTCGATGCTGCGGTCAATGTCGTGGACTTGCTGTGCCATACCTTTGAGAGTAGCCACCCGTCCCGCAGGCCCCGTAGCCCCTTCCTCGCCTTTCAAACCAGTCTTACCCACAGGTCCCTGTATTCCCCGGAAACCAGTTTCGCCTTTCAGTCCCTTGACACCGGGTGCTCCCGGAGGCCCAGGGGGGCCCGGAAGCCCACGGTCTCCAGTTTTGCCTTTCATATGTTTTGCCGCTTTCGCAGTTCCCATCTGAACCTCTCGCACACACTATACTGCCTCTTGCACGTTACAGCCAGATCGCTGTTAATAACAGGCCATTACACCGAGAACCCGGATTGGTGGGAGACAAATGCCGCTAGCCGGAACGGTTGGATCACGCCGGATACTGGGTAGCCGAGGCAAAGGGAGTGAGTTCCCGGGGAGGGGATTGTGGGCAAGTCGACACTCAAGCAGATTTTGGATAGATAATTTCGGGCTAGAAATGGCCGCACGCAGAAGTCGGATTTCTAGGAGGGTTACCCGATCTAGTTAGACCTAGTCGTTCCACTTGCGATAGCACCGTCAGTGCGGTAATGAAAAGTTTGGTCGGGGCGCCGAGATTTGAACTCGGGAC
>JRHI01001034.1_pt1 | contig 26182 bp, 29 predicted proteins | sample 215371 | NCBI WGS metagenome assembly JRHI01 (sample SAMN02929681, study PRJNA255918) | sediment metagenome | biome: cave system; feature: Ice Cave; material: Sediment; isolation source: sediment from deep within a dark volcanic ice cave with no known source of... ...
GGCCTGGTGCGAACAGAAGAGTTGTTGGCTGCGGACCGCTACTACGGAGTGGACCAATACTGGACTCGCGTCGTCGATTATGGTTTTTCCAAAACCAAGGCTGAATCGATCGCGAAGTGGACGCACGATCGAGTCCTCTACGACGTGGTGCGGGTGGTGCGCATGACACGGCCGCTGGTGATTACTTCCGTATTTATTGGCGGCCCGACAGACGGCCACGGCAATCACCAGACCGCAGGTGCAATGGCCCAAGAAGTGTTTAAGGCTGCAGGCGATCCGAATGTTTTTCCAGATCAAATCGCAGCAGGACTAAAGCCGTGGACTCCACTAAAGGATTATGCAAGAACGCCGTGGTTCGGTAATGACGATGGGAAGCTGACCACCAACGTAACAATTCCAGAAGGTGAGTACGACCCAGTCTTGGGCATGTCCTACGCACAAATTGCACGAGAAGGACTGGGCTATCAGAAATCCCAAACTGGCGGAGGAATGATCCCCAAGGCTGGGCCCTTAAACACCACCTATCATCGCTACGGCTCCACAGGACCCGCTGACGAACATGAAAAAACTTTTTTTGACGGCATCGACATTTCGTTGATGGGCATCGCCACGCTGGCCAACGGGGGTAAGCACGATTTTCTGCTACCCGGATTAAAGCGCGTCAACGAGTTGGTGGAAGAAGCGATGGTAAATTTTTCGCCTGCGCATCCGGAAAAAATCGCCTCGCAGCTCGCGAAAGGCTGGAAGGAAACGCACAAACTGATCGAGCAGGTGAAAAACAGCAATCTTCCCCCCGATGACAAATACAACATCACTTTTGAGCTGGAAACGAAAGAAGCCCAATTCAATAATTCGCTGGCTCAAGCACTAGGTCTTTCGATAGCCGCCAATATCGCGCCAGAAAAAGAAATCAACCCGTTGTTTGCAATGGATATGGGCGATCCAGATTCCACGCGCGTAATCATTCCCGGACAGGCCTTCGGCGTAAAGGTTCACGCCGTAAATCAGAGTTCGCTCCCGGTAACGCTGGAACATATCGAGGTCGAGGCGCGCGACGACAACAAATGGGAAATCAAGAACGCAACCGAGACGCACGAAGGCTCGGATAAAAATATTTCTGATGTCCGCTTCAATATTACGGTGCCGAAGAACGCTAGATTTACGCAGCCGTACTTCACGCGTCCGAATATCGAGCAGTCTTATTACGACATTACCGACGAAAAATATTTGAATATGTCTCGTTCGCCGTACCCACTGGAGGCCTGGGCGCAATTTCAATTCGAAGGCGTGCCTATTCGCGTCGGTCAAGTGGTGCAATCGACGAGAAGAGTCAATGGTTTGGGCGCGGTAGCGGAGCCTGTAGTGGTCGGACCGGCAATGTCTGTGACGATTAATCCGAAAGCTGGCATCGTGCCGTTAAGCGGGAAGACATTTGCAGTCGCTGCGACGATACACAGCAACGTCAAAGGGCCAGCGAAGGGCACTATTAAGCTGGAACTGCCCGCAGGTTGGAAGAGCATTCCGGATTCCGCGGAGTTCTCCACAGTCAGTGACGGCGATGAGCAATTCGCAACGTTTCAGGTAACGCCCGTGAATCTCGCAGAGAAAAGTTATCAACTGACTGCAGTCGTGAACTACAACGGTGAACTATTTAAGCAGGGCTATGAGCTGACTGGCTATCCCGGGCTCAGACCGGATTACCTTTATCGACCCGCCGTGCTTCGATTTTCCGGCGTGGACGTGAAAGTGGCGGATGGTTTGACGGTAGGGTATATCAATGGAAGCGGCGACGATGTTCCGGCTTCACTCGAAAATCTTGGCGTACACGTAAGTTTTCTCAGCCCGAGTGATGTCGCCACGGCGGACCTATCCAAATACAGCACAATTATTCTGGGGGTTCGCGCTTATGCGGCCCGTGACGAATTGAAGACGTACAACAGCCGGCTTCTGGATTATGTGAAGAACGGCGGCGATATGATTGTGCAATATAATACGCCGGAGTTTGACCATAACTTCGGTCCTTATCCCTACCAAATGGGTTCGGATCCAGAAGAAGTTACAGACGAAACTTCGAAAATTGACATTCTCAATCCCAAGAACCCTGTTTTCCTATGGCCCAACAAGATCACGCAGCGGGACTTCGAAGGTTGGATGGAAGAGCGCGGCTCAAAATTTCTGAAATCCTGGGATTCACACTACGAAGCGCTACTCTCAACGCAAGACGAAGGACAGCAACCGCAAAAGGGCGGTTTGTTGTATGCCAAGTATGGAAAGGGCGTTTATATCTACAACGCATACGCTTTTTATCGGCAATTGCCTGAAGGCGTGCCGGGCGCTTTCCGGCTCTTCGCAAATCTTGTGAGTCTTCCGAAGAATCCGAACGCCAAATGATGAAGCTCACCTTGGTGGGAAGAGTTTCAGCACCTAAGAGCCGGCACAGAAATCAATAATTGGCGCTTTTCACGGAGGGTGCTCGTTCCACTACGGATACGAGCGGTTAGTCCCCACCATAGGAGAGGTTATTGAAACACTCTATTTTCAAAGCAATTCTCACTGACGTGCATTTTTGGGTCCCCGTCGTGGTTCTAATTCTTGGTTCCTGGCTATTGGCAGTTTTTGCGATTGCCCCATGAACGAAAAATCTGGATTCATGATCAAACTTTCCTCGTGTTCACTCCACAGACTCGGAGTGGTATGTGGCCTCGGGGCGGGCGCATGGCTCGGTGCTGCAGAGGCTCCAACCAAACTCGTTAGCGTGGGCTTTTCCCCCTTCCTAATTTCCCTCGGAATGGTAGCTGGTGTATTTGTGGCTCGGTGGACGATACCCATGCTGCTGAAGGGGAACGGATACATATGGCGGGATTTTCAGGAAAAGCCGCATTTGATTGTTTGGGCAGTTTTAGCGGGAATGTTGTGGGCGGTGGCCAATACGTTAACCGTGTTTGCTATTCGTAATATCGGGCTCTCGATTGCTTTTCCACTCTGGAATACCAATAGTCTCGTGGGGCTTTTTTGGGCTTGGTTACTATTCAACGAGCTGCGCGGGGCTGGCAGCAAGCAATGGTTGAAGGTATTAGGAGGGACTACAGCGTTGGTCGCGGGGGCTTGCCTGCTCGCGTATGCCACTTCGCACGAGACAGCCCTCGCGTCACAACGCTCCACGTCAGGCATTCTGGCCGCAATAGGTGCCGGGGCACTGTGGGGCACGATGTACATACCCTACCGGAAAGCCTACATTAGCGGGATGAATCCGTTGTCATTCGTGACCGTGTTTACGTTTGGAGAGTTGGGCACTACCTTTGCACTAGCCTTGATCTTTCAGGGAGGCTTGCATCACGTTCTTGCCGATTTTGCTAAAGCAAGGGCTGCGATGTTCTGGTTGTTTCTTGGCGGGTTTTGCTGGGTTTTGGGCGATTTATTTCAGCAATATGCCGCAAAGTACATCGGCATCGGGCGCGGGATTCCGCTTTCCAATACCAATCAGCTGTGGGGTCTCGCTTGGGGTGCGCTGGTCTTTGGCGAACTGGCCGGACTGGGGCTCGGCTCGAAGTGTTTGATAGTCGCGGGATCTTTGGTAATGATCGGTGGTGCGGCAGCTATTAGCTTTGCGGAGGCACCTGAATCTGAACAGGCTTCTCGGAAAAAGGCGATTGAGAGGGAATGTTATCGTTACGACCTGCAGCCCGCCCGGGTGGCAGCCATTCTGGAAGGGGATGACCCGGTGTCCCGCGAAAGCCCCGCCCGCAGCCGGTGGGAATGGCTCGTAGTGGCGATAGCCTTGGGGATTTTTGTTTGGCTCGCCATCGGTGCGAAGCGTCAGCCCATCTCGTTCAGTGTCCCGTGGATGATCGTGCTAACCGCTGTCACAATCGCTTTTCTGGTGATGTGTGGAACCATATTGTGGAAACGGACGCGATTCTCTTAACGCCATGTTTAAAATAAAACATTGCCCTTGTAGGAGAATGGGTTAATCGGCGACCGCGATTTCGTCCTGCGATTGGCCTCTTCGGCTAAAATGACCGACAAGCTGCGGGCTTCGCCTGGGCCGAAAATTGCGGACGGGAAGACCACTCCTACAAGCCCTTATTCCAGACGGCGGTCGCGACAGAACCTGCGAAGGCGGAGCATACTTCCCGACTCTGCACAGGCAAGCCGTCCCCTCCACGGTATTCGGCAATGTTTGTTCCCAAGTTTTTTCGTCGCGGAGGTGATGGTAAATCTATACTAATTGTTTCTCGAGGGTTGTGCTTTTGTAATTAGCCATCACATCTATGTATTTCAGGCCGGATCCGGTGTTAAATAACACAACGCGATTACCCGGCTTAAAATATTCCGATGCAAGTAACTTCTGATATGCTACGAGCGACGCTGCGCCTTCGGGCGCGGCAAAAATCCCTGCTGTCGAAGCCCACTCACTTACGGCTTGCAGCATTTCGTCATTCGTTGCCACTACGGCTGTACCGCAGCTCGCTTTCAGGATTTCGAGGATGATGTAGTCTCCGTATGCTTTCGGTACCCGTAATCCTGACGCTATGGTATGCGCATTTTCCCAGACGGTGCTTACCGGCGCGTGTTCATTCCACGCCTTTTTAATTGGAAAACAACCTGCAGCTTGCACCGAAATCATCTTAGGACGCTCACTTCCGATCCAACCAAGCTCTTCCATTTCGTCGAATGCTTTCCACATTCCGATTAGTCCAACCCCTCCGCCGGTAGGGTAAATGATCGCGTCAGGCAGTTTTCAACCGAACCGCTCTGCCACTTCATTCCCATTGTCTTCTTACCTTCCATCCGAAAGGGCTCTTTCAGAGTGGAAACATCAAACCACCCTTCCGCCTTCTTTCGTTCATTAACCATCTTTGCGCAGTCACTGATCAAACCATCAATCAGGGTTATCTTGGCACCAAATTGCTGGCACTCGATCAGATTTGGCCAGTGGAACATCTTTAGGCATGAAAATATGAGCTTCAATTCTAGCGGCGGCAGCATAAGCTGCGAGCGCGCTCGCTGCGTTTCCAGCCGACGGAATAGCGATTTTCTTCAGACCGTACGCCTTGCACATTGTCACAGCCGCACATAGTCCACGCGCCTTAAACGAACCGGTTGGATTCAGTCCTTCATCTTTTATGTACACTGTCGAATACCTTCGACTTTGTATCATTGGCGTATAACCTTCGCCTAACGAAACTGGCTCGACATCGGGCAAAACTTCGGCATAGCGCCACATATTCGCTCCACGCATCGGAAACGATTCCACCCTAAACTTTCCGATCAGAGGTTTCAAATCATAGCGGACGTAAAGGCATCCCCCGTCTTTCGGGCACAAAGTGCGCGGCTCGTTCGCGCTAAGATGGTCCCCACATTTGGTGCACTCGAGATAAGAAATGTGTGCCATCCGATCCTTACTCTAGATGCCATCGATCCATTGCTACATGGCACGCGCTAACTTAACTTTGGTCCTGAGCAACTGCCGTTGTGTATCTTGACTAGTACGTGTATTCCGCAAAACCGAATCCTCGATCAGATCAACACGGCTTCGACACTACGGCCGGACAAAATCGCTTCGGCGTCCGCTGTTCCGCGGGCGATTCCGCACCCCTTGGCGATGTCTTAGCTATTTCAAGGTTGATGAAGCAAGACCCTTTTCCACTGGTCAGGCAAAACAATGCTCGATGGATCGCAAATAATCACGGTTTCGACGGGCGCTCTCTTTCGGCAGTCCCATTCCCGGCAATATATCCTGCTCCACGAGCATGTAGCCATCGTATTTGTGAGCTGCGAGCCATCGGAGGACTGCGGGAAAGTTCACGCAACCCTGTCCCAGCTCGCAGAAAACACCGTGCCGCAAAGATTCGAAATAATCCCAACGTTCTCTGCGCGATCTGCGTGCCACTTCGGGCTGGCAATCCTTCAAATGCACGTACCACACTCGATCCTGAAATTGATTGAGACCTTCAATCGCGTCGCACTCCCCAGCTCCAAAAACATAATGTCCAGTATCGAATACCAGCCCAATCGTCTGTGGATCAGTTAGCTCAAGGAAACGCGTAATTTMGTCAGGGGTCTCAACGTATCCAGCGCAGTGATGGTGAAACACGGTGCGCAAACCGGTCTCTGTATGCACAGCTCGTGCAATTCGATTCGCGCCCGCAGCGAAAATCTTCCACTCCGCCGGGCTCAAACCGGCTTCCGGGGTAATACGTCCGGCATTGTTCGTCCGCTCCCGCGACGCGCCGTTGTCATCCGCTAACACGAGATACGGCGACTGTTCCGAAGCGACGCTCGCTAGCAACTTTGCCGTCCTCACGGCTGTCGCGACTCCGAATGCGTGGGCGGATTCGTCCTTCAGTGGCACCGGCACGAACGCGCCAAGCATAATTACGCCGCGCGTGTTCAATTCTCCTCTTAACGCTGCGGGGTCGCTGGGCATATATCCCCAATCACCGAGTTCGGTACCGGTGTAGCCGGTCTCGGCTAATTCGTCGAGCATCCGGCTGTACCCGATTTGTTCCGCCTTGGAGTTCTTAAACTCTAAGGTGCCCCAGGAACACGGGGCATTCCCAACGCGCACTACCGGCATAGGATCTCCTCGGTTGTTTCTGTCACAGGTAATAACGCTCCATTTAAACGTTTTTGTTACCTGGAACGCGCATCTTGTACGTCCTGACTGTCGGGACCTCGGCCACCGTAACATCCCGCCTGAAGTTGTAACCCCCGTCCGCCCAGAACTACAATGCCAAGTTCATTGAGTTCGTCGACGTTTGATGGTTTTCACCCACTTCAAGCCGCCGAACCTCAAATTTGAGGTAACCGAATCCCGCGTGCTGCGGATCCATCTCCATGATCGTGCCGGACCAGTCCGCGCTCTTTATCGAGAGGATTAGCAACCTTCTGGGTGAATTCACAAGCGGTCCTTTCGAGGCGGCGCGCTTGATTCCCGAATAACCAGTTCTGCAGGCACGGTTATCACATGTGAAGGGTTCTCGCCGTTCGTCAGCTGCAAAAGACTTTGCATCGCCAGCACTCCCATTCTCCGCCGGGGTTGCCGCACCGTTGTTAGCGGCGGGTCGGTGTAGGACGCGATAAACAGGTCGTCAAAGCCGACCATGGAAATATCATCCGGCACGCGCACCCCGTGGGCATGCAAGCATCGCAGTGTACCGAGCGCGGTCATGTCGTTATAGCAAAAAATCGCTGTGGGCCGATTTTCCAGAAGCAGCAGCGACTCTGTAGCGACGATTGCTGCTTCCGGTTTTCCATCGCCTTGAAACACCAACTCAGGGAAAAACTGCAGCGTCGCGCTGTCGAGTGCCTTCCGGTAACCTGAAAACCGTTCGGTATCGGACTGGTGTCCAAAACGGTCGCCTATGTAGGCAATCCGGCGATGACCGAGTTCAATAAGATGATCTGTAACGTCACGGCTGCCCTGCACATTTTCAATCATCACGGAGTGTACGAATTCGCCGGGATGCTGATTGTTCACCAGCACGATGGGAACACGCATCTCCGACAGCAACGGAATATATAGCGCGCCGACGCGCGACGAGGTCACCACGATGCCGTCCACGCGTCTTTCGGAAAACGACTGCACAACTTTACGTTCGCGATCCGGGTCGGCGTTGGAGTTGGCCAGAAACACCGAATATCCGTGCTGGTTGCAGCACTCTTCGATCCCGTCCACTACTTCACTTACAAAGGGGTCGGCAATGGAGGTCACTACCACGCCGATGGTTTTAGTTCTCTGCGTTACCAGGCCGCGCGCTACGGCGCTGGCTCGATAACCCGATTCACGCGCAATGCGCTGAATCTTTTCCGCGGTACGACGGCTGATCAGTGGGCTATTTTGCAACGCTCGGGAGACAGTGGAAAAGGAAACGTTAGCCTTTCGGGCGATATCCTTGATCGAGGTAGGGCGATGTACGGGATTTGAAGCCATTGCTTGCACACGTTTGCAGAAAGGAAATCATACTGTAATTCCCGTCGTGCCGCCTGTCAATGGTGAGGACCTCTGCTAACCCGGCTCCAGATAACCGAGAAATTCCGGGTCACTACTCGTAAACTTTTGCCTTAGATCAGCGGCAATTTCCCATTGTCCGATGATCGGATACTCGAGCATGGCCAGTTGCGCGAGCGGCCACGATTTCTCAACCGCGGCGCGGATCGCCGTACGTTCGTAAGCCTTTACCGCCAGCACCAGCCCGCGCACCGATTCCGGCAACCACCCGGTTGGCAACGGTGTGACTCCCGTCCGGCTGATTTCGCAGGGTACTTCCACTACATCGTCAGGGTCTAGGTCTTCAATGCTCCCGCGATTGCAGACGTTTACGACCACTCGCCTGGGCTTTTCAGACAGCAGCCCGGTCATCACCTCGATGGCAATCCGGTGGTAGCCTGTCGCAATTTCGAATGGGTCGATTTCCTCCCGATCTTCGCCGAACGCCGAACCTGCTTCCCCCTCCAGCCGCATGTAAGAAGAGTTGCGCTGCATCAAATAATTCCGGTAGGTATTCAGCCCCTCGCGCGGTGTTTCCGATTGCAGTTGGGTAAACAGCTCGCCGTTCAGGCGCAGCAATTCTTCCCCGCGACTCGCGCCGGCGCGCAGCTGGTTGCGATACGCCTTTCGCTGGCTGTAATAGAAAAATAAATATTCGGAAGGAATCAACTGCAAGGTTTGGATCAGCAGCGGATCAAACAAATTGGCGTGATACAACTGCCGCAACGATTCCGGATTTGCCAGCAGTTGGCCGGTCACATCTTTGCCGCCGACGCTAACGCGCCGCACCCAACCCAGGTGATTTAATCCCGCGTATTCGCATCGCGTCTCTGCAGGCGCCACACCCAGTACCTGCGCGATGTGATGAAACAACTCCGCCGGGGTATCGCAAATGCCCACCACGCGCAAATTAGTGTGCTGATTCAGCGCCTGGGTGATCAGCCCCGCGGGATTTGTAAAATTGATGAACCACGCTTTGGGAGCCAGCCGCTCGACGACCCGCGCATGGGCAAGCGCAATAGGCACAGTGCGAAGCGCCATGGCTACTCCGCCAGGGCCGGTGGTCTCCTGGCCCGCCAGTCCATTTTCGATTGCCGTGCGTTCGTCCCGCGCGCGGGCGGCCATGCCGCCGATGCGCACGCTGCTTAAGACAAATGAACTGCCCTCCACCGCCGATTCCAGCGAAGTTGTAGTACTCAATCGAATTTCTATACCGCACTTGTCGGCGATTTCCCGGCCCAGAGCCGCCATGATCTCCACGCGCTCATCGCTCACGTCAAAGAGCGTGATCTCGCTGCTCCTTAAAACCTGTTGCGATTGCAACAGTCCGTGAATCAACAAAGGAGTTCGCACTCCGCCTCCGCCGATAATGCATACCTTGCTGTTCATCTTTGCGCGGCCAGTTCGTCGATGGTTGGGAACCCGGCGATTCCGCCCAGGCTCCTGGTGGAAAGCGCTCCGCAAACCGTTCCAGTTTTGAGGCAAATTTGTGGATCATCTTCGCGTAGCCACGCGAACAAAAATCCCGCATCAAAACAGTCTCCCGCCCCGGTAGTATCGACCGCTTGCACTGGGATGGAAGCGCAAAACATGATTTCTTCGTCGTACAGCAACGCGCTTCCCAGCGGACCTAATTTCAAAGCCACGCGCTTCATCCCCATTTTACGAAAAGTTTCAAGAATTCGCCGCGGCTCGTTTTCACCGGTCATCAGCGCCGCTTCCCGCTCGTTCGGCAGGAAAATATCCACGCTGCGAAGCGCTTTTTTGGATCGCATATCCGAAAGCCATTCAGGATGCCAGCCTACATCCACCGAAAGACTGGAGCCCTGCTCGACGATGGCTCGAAACAGGTTCTCCGCTTCGGGCGGTTCTGGGGCGCTGGCCAAGTGAACGTGCCGCGCTTTCGCGAACTCGCTTCGCGACGCACAGCTCACGGTTTGCTCCCATGTAGGTCACAAAGCGCGCAAGAGCCCACAGCGGTCACAGTCAGCGTCTCCAGCGCGAACGAACGGACATTGTTTGTTCGATCAATGAGGTGTCTACGTGATTCGATCGCAACCTGTCCAGCACCCATTGCCCATCGACTTCGCCAACCACGCCCAGCACGCCCGTCCTAACGCCCAATTTCGTCAGGCCGCAAGCGGTGATGGATGCGCCGCCGCCCGCTTCCTTATAAAACCGCTCGGCAAACACCTCTTGCCCGGGACTTGGCGGCCACGCAGCGAGCCCACTCATCACCAGGTCCACGAATAAATCTCCGACCACCAGCACGTCCATACGTTCGGCGCTCATACGGCCGCCTTAACTTCTAGAGGCGCAAATGGCCATTCGGCTTGCACGCGCGCTCTCCACAGGTACGCGACAACGCCGACTCCAATCAAAGCAATGCCCCAGAGAATAAATTTCAGTCCGCTGGCCGCGAGTATGAACGCCCATCCTGCAAAAGCGATGATGCTGGTCACAGGGTAAAACCACATCTGGAACGGCCGCTGAATATCCGGACGATATCGCCGGATCATGGTCACCGCCACCACCTGGGCCATGAACTGCACCAGTACCTGGATCACTACCAGCGCGGTGATCAGGTCCGACAAGTTCAGCAGGCTGGCGATACCGGAAGTAATCCCGATAAACACCAGCGAAAACCACGGAAAATTCCGGGTGGGATGCAGCCGCCCGAACATGGAGAAGAAACGTCCATCCACCGCGGCTGCGTAAGGCACGCGCGAGTAACCCAGCAACACCGCGAATAGCGACGCGAACGTGGTGAACAGCACAAACCCGGTCATGATTTTCGCGAGAGCCGATCCATAGATGCGCTGTATCAGGTCCGACACGATAAAATTCGAATGCATGGCTTCGCGCCAGGGGATGACGCCGATGATTGACACATTCATGGTCAGATACAAAATTCCCACCACTAGAATGGAGATCAGAATCGAGCGTGGGATGACGTATTCGGGCCGCTTGATTTCTCCGGCAAAAAAACAGGCGTTGTTGTAGCCCCCGTAGTCATACATGGCCAGCAGCGTGGCACCGCCCAACCCCACAAAAAATTGTCGCGACAACGTAAACGCGTGCGGAGGAAAATCGAGCACGCGGCTCAACTGAAAATGCGAGATGCCCGCGGCGGTAACCGCCAGAGCTGTGAAGATCACCACAATCCACAACACAATCGACAGCCGCCCCACCGATTTAATGTCTCGATAGAGCAGGATGGTGATCAGCGCGCAAACACCTACCGCAACCACCTTGCCCCCCCACCAATTCATGTTCGGCCATAGAAATTTCGCGTATTGCGCGAAGCCCACCGCCCCCGCTCCGATCGATAGCGGCGCAAGGCACACCGTCTCCCAGATAAACAGAAAACTCATCAATCTACCCAAGCGTTTGGGGCCAAAGGCCTCGGAGAGATAGCGATAAGGCCCACCGGTTCCGGGCATGGCTGCGCCCAACTCGGCCCACACTAACCCGTCGCAGACCGCCACAAGCGCTCCCAGCAACCACCCGAGCATGGCTTGGGGCCCATTCATAGTGGTCAAAATAAGAGGGATGGTGATGAACGGCCCGACACCGATCATCTCCAGCATGTTCGCGGAGGTTGCTTCCAGAAGTCCAAGCCGGCGTTGCAGATGAGGAGAATTCGGGCCAAGCACGGCGGGATTTTCTCACACGTTTGCATAACGTCGCAAGGTAATCGCAGGTTAAGATGAGTCTGTCATGCTCTTGCTGCGGGTGGTTTTATTCACCATTAAAGCAAGCCCTTCAGTTGGCTCGAGAACACCGTTACGCGGAGGCCGAGGCCGCGTTGAAAGGCGTCCCCGCGCCGTCAAATCCCGCTCAAAAAATTGCCTTCTACCGCCTGAAAGCGGCCATCGCTTCCGGCCTTGGCCATTTCTCCTCCGCTGCCGAGGATATGGACAGGACTGCTGCTCTGGCACCCGGAAATCAAGACTTGCGCGTCGCCGCAGGTATCGCGCGACTGGAGGAGCAGGTCGAAAATCACACAAATCCGGCGCAGACTCTGAAACGCTTACGCAACGAAACGCTGCCGCCGCAACAAGCCATCGACGTCCGCCTCCACCTGGCTGAAATTCTCAGCCGCGCCAGTCTGTTCTCCGAAGCCGCCACGGATTTTGCCGCGGCGAGCGCTCCAGACCCGATGTCAAGTTGCCAATGTCTTCGTGATAGCGTGGAGGTAAAATCTGTTCAGGAAACTGGGTGGCACCATCCGCAAGATCGATGCTTCGGTGGCGATAACGCCAGCAGTCTAGTGGTCGCCGTGATTTTCGCCGGCGACGTAGTCCGGCAGCCAAGTCATGACAACCTCAGGCCGTGTCAGGCGAATGAGACGAACGGCCCGACCAAGGGATGTGCCGTGGTTCCATGTCTCCAGTGAGTACAGAACGTTTTGCGAGGCCGTATCGGGTCCGTCAAGAAACCAGACATTCGTGATGGCAAGATAGGGCACGACGTCCTTCGATCTCGCGCTGCTCCCCAAGCGAAGCAGCTTGTGTATTCCCAACCGCGTTTCCGCCGGAGTTTCCGCGAGTGCCCAAAAATTACCGAAACGCGCCTATGCTCATCATATATCGCACGAGCCAGATAGGCACTGATCTCGGTCTCGTCGTCAGGATGGGCGACGAAGACCAAAATGCCGGCCTTAAACCGATCATCGAAATCTGCGGCTGGGGTGCCTGGGGCAATTGCGATTCGCCGTTGGCCCGCTGCACGTCATCGGAAGTTACGATCTTGGGTTTTGGGGTGGCCGCTGCGGGGAAAGCCAACATCCATAAACAAAAAGAACCAGTCAAAATATCAAAAATGCGCGATTGAACGTGTTTCACGAAATTTGATCCTCCGCCAGTTCAGGTGGCCGGTTTTTATTTCCACGATCCGAAAATCGATTCGCTTGCGAGCGACCGAGACTAGCGGCGATTGAACACCGTCCATAACCAGTCCGTCAACTTCTGCTTGTAGAACATCCACTCGGGGTGACCTTCCCAGTTTTCCATGCCGTGGGGCGCTCCATCGAGCATAATCAACTCATGGCGCACGCCCGTTTTCTTCAGTCGCGCGACGTAGTCTAACGTGCCTTGATAGAGTTCATCCCTCGTTCCCTGGAAAAGCAGCATTGGTGGAAGCCTGGAGTTGACATTTTCTATGGGTGAAAATTGCGCTATCGCTTCCGGCGTGTTGTCATCGAAGAGGCGCTTCAGAGTTCGGCGTTGCCGCTCCTCTCCCATTGCCCAGTGAGTGAAATCGTAAACGCCATAGAAGGAAACCACAGCTTGCACCTCGCAATCGGTGCAGGGTTGGGAAGCCACTTGCGTTACCAGGTGGCCGCTCGCGGACTCCCCGATCAAGGCCAGACGGTTCGGATCAATGTGGAAGCGATCCGCGTGTTGACGAACATAACGTATCGCGGAGCGAACGTCATCGAGCTGGTTCGAAACCCGAACGTAAGGCGTCAATCTATAGTCGATGGAAAACCAGGCAATTTGAGCTCGTGCGAGCGGCTCAAATATGGGCGCGATGTACGTAACTTTGTCGCCCGCCTCCCATCCCCCGCCATGGATGACAATCGCAGCCGGGAAAGGCCCGCTTCCATTGGGGATGTAGGCGTCCATTAAAAGTTCACGTCCCCCGGGACGAGCGTATACGATGTCTTTCCAGACTCCCCGTCGATCGCCGCGCAGCCACGCAATAAGGTCCTCTTTCCAAGACCACTGATCGGGATGCCAATTCTCGAACTGATGGATGCCACCCGTCACGGCGTGTAAGATACAATGCGACATCTGATTGCAAAGTGCCTGCGCGCGTGCGAAAGGCGCCTCTTCGTCGTCGGTCCCATGAAACATAAGTACTGATGCATCAGACCGATGTGTTGGACGCGATGGGTGGTCTCCAGACAGAGTTGCAGCAAACTGCGGGCTCAGCTTAACTCCGAAAATCGCCGCGCCGTGGACTGTGCCGCTCGCTGCGAGTTCGAGAGCAATCTGACCGCCTGAGTCTTCCCCGATGGCAAACATCTCGTTCGTAATGTTGAATCGCCCGGGACAACGAATGAACCGAATCGCATCCTCGACGTCCTGGAGCGTTCGGTAGTCGATCGAGAACCAATTGACACCGGCGCGAGCCAACGGCTCAAAAAGCTGGGTGAAATGGGTTCGCTTGTTTCCATAACTCCCGTGGATCAGAACCACCGCTGAGCGAGGTGCGCCCTCCGGAGCGTACGCATCCAAGCCCAGACCATCTTTGTAGATCACGTCGCCGAACACACCCGGCGTGATGAAGTTGCCCTCGGTCTGGTTGAGAACGGGTTTTGAGCAGGTGGCTCCGGCAGTCAAAGCAATGGTCAACAGCGCAGATGCGAACATATCGTGAGACGATCCGGAACTCACACGAGGAGCCGGAACAAACGACTGCTTAAGCTCTTTGCGCCGTGAGTTCGGACGTCCGCTCCTTTTAAAATCGGAAATTCAAACCTTGCATTTGGCGCATCGCATTTGAGGTCGAGGTGATCTGTCCCGCGCTGGAAGGGTCGACCTGGTTTCCGGGTAACGCCAAGTTTAGATGGTTGAGCACCGAACTTCCAGATGTTTCCCTTCTGTGATTTGAAATTCCTTGGACAGCGAAAGCTTGAGTACCGCCAGGCGGGGACCGCGTAGAGAACCTTTACCAGCATCGCCATTTCTAAAAAGAGTTTGTGGTTGAGTATATGCGTTAGGATCGAACCACAGCGTGGCGTTTGGATTCGCGACGTGCGAATTGAGTATCAGGTCTGGGCGTACGTAATTGAAATCGGCAAACTCCTATGAAGTCCTGCAGCCTCCGCGGTAACATCCGTATACTTTAGCCCGGCACCGGTATTAAACAGCACCACACGGTCTTCCGGCTCTAGATAACCGCTCGCCAACAAGTGGTCATACGCAACTGTCGCCGCCGCGCCTTCCGGCGAAAGAAAAATCCCTTCATACTTCGCCCAATCCTTCAACGAAGCCAGAATGTGCTCATCGCTGAAGGAAAGCGCCACTCCTTCTGACTCGCGCAGAATTTCCAGCATGATGTAGTCGCCATACGGCTTCGGCACGCGTAACCCAGACGCGAACGTCGCTGCATCCGCCCATGTCTGGCTAACCTTTTCGCCATGTTCGAAGGCTCGCGCCACAGGAGCGCATCCCGAAGATTGCACCGCAATCATCTTTGGTCGCTTTCCAGGTCGCACCCAGCCCAATTCTTCCAATTCTCCAAATGCTTTCCACATGCCGATCAATCCCACGCCACCGCCCGTCGGATAAAATACCGCCTCGGGATATTCCCATCCCAGTTGTTCCACAAGTTCATAGCCCATGGTTTTCTTTCCCTCAATCCGAAACGGTTCCTTCAGTGTCGAAATGTCGAACCAGCCTTCTTTTTCCTTTCGCTCCGCTACCATTCTGCCGCAATCGGAAATCAATCCATCTACCAGCGTAACTTTCGCTCCATACAGTTCCGCTTCCACGTAATTGGCGAATGGCACATCTTTAGGCATAAAAATGTTCGCTTCAATTCCAGCCGCTGCAGCATAGGCTGCCAGAGCCCCTGCGGCGTTCCCAGCCGAAGGCACAGCCAGCTTTTTCAATCCGTAATGCCGCGCCATCGTCACCGCCAGCGCCAAGCCCCGGGCCTTAAAGCTCCCTGTAGGATTTGCTCCCTCCTCCTTCAAATAAGCGTTCCGATACCGCTTGCTGCGAATTACCGGTGTCCATCCCTCTCCGAGAGTTACTGGCTCGACTTCCGGCAACACGCTCCGGTACCGCCACATTCCCGCCCAAGCCCCTGCCGCCGCGTCGCGCGGAATTTGCTCCCGCGCTGCAAGTCCACGCAATCCCGACAAATCGTAGCGCACATAAAAAGCACCCGCGCATTTCGGACAAACCGTCTGCGGTTTTTCAGCGGAAGTCTTTTCCTGGCAACGCGAGCATTCTAAATGGCTGATCCTTGGCATATTCGCAAGATAGCAAAGACTCTGCGACTCAACAAGTCAGCTTCGAACTGTACGGAAGAACAAACCTTGTTTCCTTGTTATTGCGCTATCATGTCCGACTGATTTGCAATGGTTTCCCGAAGAGACAAGCTTGGATCAACGATCACCAAAATTGTTTCGAGGATTGATCTGGGCCGGATTGCTGCTATTCGTCGCCGGCCTAAAGCGAAGCTGTGACGTGCGGATGCGCTCCGGAGAGCAGTCCGTGTCTAGGCCCTCCTCTATGATCATCCTGGTGGAGATTTCAGCCGCAAGGAGGCTAACTTGACCACCCGCGCCTCCGCGATCTGTTTAATATTTTGCAATCGCTTCCGGTGATCCCCCGCTGTAAGCGAGGACACGCCAAGGTGGCGCAACAGAACATCAAATGGGGATCTGATAGAACGCGGAATGCATCGGTTTCAGAATGCAGTAATCGTTGTCGCCCGGCTTGATTTGCTCGACGAACGGCTTGCCAGCGCAGCCGGGCCGTAAGCAGTAGGCAAGGAGTTTTGATGTGTCCGAGTGCCGGACGTGCAAGGTGAGGCGCGATAGGTAAAGCGCTTCGGAGAATTTGCTTGCCATCGAGAAACTCGAAACGCCTAATCGCATCGATCAGCAGTACTGCGACCCGCGATCTCCGAATGATCTTCTTTGCCATCTTTCCATTTTACTAGTGAGCGTCGTAGCTGAGGCCTCGGCGCCGAGAAGACGCAAACGAGTTCACGTGTTGATTTCGCTTTACTCGTACCGGCCAGAAGTAAGTTCAATCCAAACGCTGCGGTCCTGCAAGCTGGCGCCACGGCACAGTTCACCGCAACGATCACGAACGATGCCGCAAATAAAGGCGTTACCTGGAGTATTTCGTGCTCGTCTTCCCCGTGCGGAACGATTTCACCGGCTACGACAGCGAGCGGAGCCGCAACGATCTACACAGCTCCGACCACGAAACCTGCAGGCGACGTAATCGTGATCCTTATTGCAACTTCCGTTACGAACACCTCGGATTTCGCCACCGCGGACATCACCGTGCCTGGATTACAGTCTCAGTAAATCCTGAAGCAGCTACGGTTACAGCGGGCTCGACAACGCAGCTTACGGCCACAGTCACCAATGACTCCACCGGCAAGGGAGTTACCTGGGGTGTACCTTGCTCCGCCGCGCAATGCGGTGCCGTTTCGCCTGCTACAACGGTTAGCGGAGCACCCACAACCTACACAGCGCCATCCACGACGCCGGGAACCGAATTGAAGGTAACCGTAACGGCCACTTCCGTAGCCAATACCGGGGCGTCGGGATTTGTAACCATCACTGTTCCGACGATCACGATTTCCGTCACACGGGCTGGCCCTGCTGCCCGTAAATGTGACCCAGCAATTCACTGCACAGGTCAGCAACGATCCAGCCGACGCAGGAGTCACATGGACGCCCACCCAAGGCGGGACATCGTGCTCCCCAGGCTGCGGGACTGTCTCACCATCCGTCACGGCAAGCGGCAGCCCAACGATTCGCCGGCGCCACAATCGCGGTCACACCGGGTACGGTGAAGCTGGTTCCAAACACTCTGAGTTTTGGATCAGTGGTCATTGGCCAGACAAGTTCGCAGATGGTCACTCTCACCAACACCAGGAGTACATGTTTGAGCTCTACCGGCATCACAATCGCCGGTACGAATCCGGACAACTTTTCTCAGACCAATACGTGCCGGCAAGCGTCGCGGCGGGCGCTTCTTGTACGATCACCGTAATATTCAAACCGACGACGCTCGGGCTGGAAACTGCGAACCTCTCAATCGCGGACGGTAGCACGGACAGTCCACAGCAGGTGAGCTTGTCCGGTAGGGGAATTACAAAAGCGACCAATCTGCGCGGGTCCGCAGCGCAATCCGCCTTAACCGCCCAGCGCGCCGTAACCGTGCCCGCACCCATGGGGGCCCAAAACCATCGCCACGCGACTCGTCGATTTGGTAGATGACTCGCGTGTCGATCCCTATCTCGCCAACGGATCCAAACGAGAGTTGCTCGTGCGCTTCTGGTATCCAGCATCTCGCAACCAGACTTGCAAGCCGGCGGAATATGCTTCGCCGAAAGTCTGGAAGTATTTTTCAGAATTAGTAGAAGTGCCGCTTCATGATGTAACCACGAACAGCTGCTGGAATGATCCTATCGAAGGCGGTCTCCATCCCGTTGTCGTTTTCACGCCCGGCTACACCGCCACCTTCACCGATTACACGTTTCTCTTCGAAGACCTCGCCAGCCGTGGATACGTCGTGGCCTCAGTGGATCACACATACGAAGCGACAGACGTCGAATTCCCGGACGGACGGTTCGTCAAATCCGTTTTCGGCAGCCATCTGGGAAACATCCTCCGCGGCGATGACCAGGCGATATCTTTGGCCGTTTCCGTCCGCCTGCAAGACTTGAACTTTGTAGTGGATGAATTGCAGCGCTTGAACGGCAAAGCGGAAAGTCCATTCATCGGAAACTTGGATCTGACACGCGTTGCGGTTGCAGGTGCCCAAAATTAGTGATTAGAAACTCATTTTTTTATCGAGTGGAATCGAACTCTGAAAGTAAACGTAGGTAAGTTCAGCTCCCAACAGGATTCTGTGCCGAGTAGTAAATCCAGATTAGGAAGATGGCCAGAAAAGCGGCTGTCCGGCGACCTTCACGCCGACGGCGTCAAGCTCGTTTCAATAGCCGCGTGATGCCCACCAGACTCACCGCGCCAATAAATGCTACGACGATGGATCCGATGGTCGAGGAGGCTCCGATTCCCAGCTTTGAAAACAACCAGCCGCCGAGAATACCTCCAAGTATCCCAAGCATAATGTCGGCAAGTACGCCGTATCCCCCGCCTTTCATCACCTGGCCAGCAAGCCAACCGGCAATTAGACCTACGATGATCCACCAAATTATTCCTCCACCTGCCATCGCTACCTCCTCAAACGTCTAGCTGCTCATACAGAGGACCCAAAGCACCTGTTCCTTCTAAAACACTCTCTGGTCGAATGTCAATTGCTGCCTCGTCGAAATAGAGCAGTTTATTTCTTCAGTCTTTTTGAAGCGAGGGGCGAAGTCCGTGAGCGTCTAGTTCGCGGAATGCATGGCGACATAGCACGTGATCCCTTCTGGGTCAGCACTCATTTTCGCGAGTGCCCCACACAACAATCACATAGCGCGAATTTTCATGTACCGTACGACATCCGGAGCGAGCGCAATTGCTGCTATGACAGCGACCGCCACCAACAGACCACCGGTGACAGTCTTTCTTCTCGTTTTATTGAGATAAGCCTTTCGAAGGTGCCGTGATTTACCTACCGCTACAGACCCGAAGACCGAATATGCGACTTCCAAGCGCCGATTTTCCACCATCACGCGCTGCTCTTCGGCGCGAGCAGCGAGGCGGTCGAAATCAATTCCCTGTAACCGATGATCGGACGCCGCCACCGCCCCAAGAGCACACCACAGTTCAAACTTTCCGTAGATGCCAAGTCCCAAAAATTCCAGCGCTTCGAGTATCCCCAGACCATCCCCAGTGCCGTGCCTGAGCTTCAGTCGAATTACCTTCTCGCCTAGCCAGGCAGTTAGCTCCTTTAAGGTGCTGGAGCCAGCGCCTGCGCGCTCGGCAAGTTGCCGCAGGACGTCTCTATCCGCCTTAATGTCGACAAGCAGCCGCGTCGCAAACTCTCCCAAGTCATTGCCCTTATGTTGGTCACGCATAAATTGGACGAGGTCTATTGCATACGCCGCGCCCGCCAAATGGTCATGTAAGTACGTACTTAGCGCATCGCTCATGGTGTATGCACTCCTCGAGCCGATCATATCTCAGCTCCGTGTTTTACTTGGGTAAACTTCCAGCTTCATCTCGGAAGAATCCAACGGCAAGAAGATAAACGAGCCAAGGTTATGAAGAAATCAGGCTGAACGAATACGCGAAATGAGTCACCGTGGCGTTCAGCCTGATCCCGATCCATCACAGCCTTACTTTTTGTTGCAATTCTTCTCGTGCTCTCTTTGTTCGCTTTGGGTGGTGAAACTCTTGCCACACTTTGAACATTTAAATTGGTCTGCCATGTTGATCTCCTCGGTGGAGCTTTTGCCTCCACTCGGAAAAACTACGCCGCATGGCTAAAGCCAAACATCGGTGAAGTCCTGTATTTTCTCATGGCGACGTCAATTGTCGCCGTTGCACCAAAGCAACCGCGGCTCATACTGTTTCAGGAGACTCACCTGCCGCAGCGGCGTCACGATCTGCTCTGCTTTGTATCTCTTCATCGCCACGTCCAGCTCTCCTTTAGAGTGATTCTCTCTCACTCCCGCTGGACACATTCAACCCGGTCACGTCAGATCACCGGTAAATTTTCCCCGGAACCGATAGAGCGGAGTGCGGCGCTGGATATCAACAAAGTTGTCGCTCTTGGAACGAACCTCGAAACCCATTCGCAGCGTGTGTTTGCCTTTGGAGAGCGAGATGTTGTCCAGCAGTCCGTACAAATGGGGCTTTTGAAATTGCGGACGGAAGTTACGTGTCCCCAGCTCCTGATAATTTGAAATTTGAATGCGCGGGAGACCACCGGTCTTCGGGGTACCTGATGGAATGCCTTGAAAACCAAATTCAGTAGCTGTTGGGCCGGTTTCGGAAGTGTGCGCAAAAGTGGCGTACGTCCGGTAATAGCCAAATCGAAATACGTTTACAAGAGAAGGAGACAGGGAGTGCGTCCAGCTGGCGCCCATGCTTTGATTTCTGTTGTACTGCAGGCCCGTGTTGCAATTTTGGGAGCCGCAGTCAGCGGTGTTGCCCGGAAAAATAGCACTGCGGTAGATGTTCTGCTGTAAAAAGCTATAGCGGAAAGACAACTGATCTTTCTGAGTCGCGTAATAATCCGAACGAATATCAAACTTGTGAGTATTCTCTCTGTCGGGCCGCACAGCTCCGTAATTTTCAATTGTCCGTCCGCTGGGTACGACCGTGCCGGCAAGATTCGGGTCGGGATACAGGGCTACGATCTTCGCGCCAAGTGGATCCCACTGCGAAGAAGGAATCTGATTATTTGAATACGGCAGGCCTGTCGATGGATCCATGACCGGAACTGGGAATATGCCCTGCTTTTCTGCCAGTGTGGGCACAGTCACCAGGTAGGTGTCGGAGAAGTTTTCATGAAACCCTTCGTAGTCGCCGAAATAGAAAAGTTTGTCCTTGAGAATCGGTCCGCCGAGAGTTCCGCCGAATTGATGCCAGCTCAAATCCTGCTTGGGCAGACCCGTTAGATTATTCAACCAGGAATTCGCCGCCAGCGCTTTGTTGCGATTGAAATACCAACCGGATCCGTGAATGCCGTCCGTGCCAGACTTGAGGGACACATTAATTACTGCGCCTGCTGAACGGCCAAATTCAGCCGAGTAACTATTCGTTTGAACTTTAAATTCGTTGAGTGCGTCCGGCGACGGCCTCACAATTTCAGAAGAAAGTGATTGCGCGTTGGTCGTCCCCTGGTTGTTGTCGAAGCCATCGAGAAGAAAATTATTTTGCGTCTGATAGTTGCCGTTGGCCACGAACCAATCTGGGCCGCGGGTGACCGGGTTCAGATCGGTAGCGACAGTCACACCCGGAGCGAGCAGCGCGAGGTCCGTATAGCGGCGGGCCTGCAGCGGTAACGCGACCGCAACCTCACCTTGAAACACTTGCCCGAGCGAAGCTTGCTCCGTTTGCAGTGGCGGAGTAGCGGCGATCACTTCAATGGACTGATCCGCGGAAGCTATCGGAAGTTTTACCGTTAAAAAGCGCCGCTCATCGACATCTACGCTGACATCCGTGATTCGCACGGTCTTGAATCCCGCCATGCTGGTCTCGACAGCGTAAACACCTCGCTGGATCGGATCAAAAGTCGCATAGCCATCTGATTCGGTAGTTTTCGCAAAATTGACGTTGGTACCTAGGCGAGTAACCGTTACCATCGCACCGCTAATCGCTCCTATCTGGCTGTCTACGACCTCAACACGGAGAGAGCCGCTGTCGGTTTGCGCGCGCACCGACGGAGCGAGGGCAAGCGTCAGAACCGCCATCGCCCATACGGGGAAAAAAGTTATACGCCTGGGACACAATCGGGGTGCCGCTAGATTGCACATTGGGGATGCTCCGTTATTAGCCGGATTTCCGTTTTGCTAATCCCGCCGGCCGATAACATACACCTGGCCTTCTCCGCATGCAATGCTCCAGCCCAGTTTTCGGTGCAGGGCGTCTCTAACGACCGCAGGGGGCCACTTGTAGCCCTCCCGAGAATCCCAAGGGCCAGGGCCGAAACTCCCGCTTCTCGGATCACCTCTTCAGACACTTTTCCTTCCCCGAATTCCCTCGTCACCGAAATCTGCTCCGGTCTACGGTTGCCTATCCCGCTGGCGATGGTAGCGCCGCGATCCTGCACAGCATGGCTCCAAAGAGCCGCCACGTCAGATGGCTCTCCGCCAAGAGCAGCCAATAGTACCGGGCGTGCTTGATCAAACGTCCGCCGGTTTTCACCAGTCGCTGGTGCAAACTCGTCAACGACCACGATAGAGCTACAGATTAGACCAGATAATTAATCGAGCCGAGTATATACGGAGTACTATGCCTTACTAACAAACGCTACCGGCTAAACGTGAAAACCTTCCCCGGACAAATTCGCTTGTCTGCCACAGACGTCAGTAACCACTTGGCTTGTCACCATCTCACCAATTTGGAACTAAGCGTGGCGCGAAGCGAGCGGACGGCCCCGGACTGGGCTGACCCGGACCTCGTGGTAATTCGCGAATTGGGCCTTCGACACGAAGCGGCATATCTAGCATCGTTAGAATCTAGCGGCCTTGTGGTGCTCAATCTCGGTAAATGCGGAAGCGATGCCACCGTTCTGGCGGAAACGCAGATGGCGATGGAGATGGGCGCGACTGTGATTGCACAGGGTGCGCTGAGCGTCGGGCGGTGGTTAGGGCGGCCCGACATCCTCCGACGCGTGGACAAGCCAAGTCGACTTGGAAATTGGTCGTATGAAACCTACGACTGCAAGCTAACGAAAGAGACTAAAGCAACCACCATCCTTCAGCTTTGCTGTTATTCAGAATTATTGGCAAACGTCCAGGGTACGGATCCGGAGTTTATTTGGGTGGTAACGCCCGGAAATAACCTTATGCCGGAAGGATATCGGGTGGCCGAGTATTCGGCGTATTACCGCCACATAAAGTCTCATTTGGAAAAGGCCTGTGAAAACATAAACGGAAGGAGCGTCTATCCAGAACCGTGCGCCCATTGCGACGTCTGTCGCTGGTTTCGCGAATGTCAAAAACAACGGCGGGATGACGATCATCTATCGTTTGTCGCGGGAATCCAGCGCCAACAACGGAATCAGTTGGAGACTTGGGGAATAGAAACGATGGCGAAGTTGGCTGCCCTGCCCGTTCCGCTCAAAGAAAAACCGTCGCACGGGTCGCGTGAAGGGATGGAGCGAATTAGAGAGCAGGCACGCATACAGGTACAAAGTCGTACGGTTCAGAAACCGATTCACGAATTGCTGGAAGTTATCCCGCCGAAGGGATTTTGTACGTTGCCCGAACCTGCAGCGGGAGACATGTTTGTCGATCTCGAAGGAGATCCTTTCGCGGGCGCCCTTGAAGCGACATGTGGACAGGAGTATTTGTACGGATTCGCGTGCGCCGACGGCGAAGAAAAATTACGATACGAGAAACGCTGGGCACTTACGATTGAAGAAGAAAAACAGGGTTTCGAATGGCTGATAGACCAAATCGTTTGGCGTCGGCAAAAGTTCCCGCAGATGCATGTCTACCATTTTGGGCATTGCGAAAGGGATCGATTTATCAAGTTAGCCGGCACATACGCCAGTCGCGAAGAAGAAGTCGACAGCATGTTGAGATCCGAGCTGTTAGTGGACCTGCACACGGTGGTGAAACAATCTCTCCGGGCGAGCGTAGAGGAATATTCGCTTAAAAAAATGGAAGCATTCTATGGATTCGAGAGGAAGACGTCACTAGCTGAGTCCCGAACTGCAATGCGGTATGTAGAACACAAAATGCAGTTAGGGTGGGGTGGGGAAAAGCTGCCCGACAAATACCGTGAGGTTATGGAGGGATACAACTCCGAAGATTGTTTTTCTACCGCTGCACTACGGGACTGGCTTGAGGCCGAGCGACAAAAACTAGTTGATAACGGTGCGTTGATTTCACGCCCGGAAGTGAAAGACGGTGCACCATCAGAGAAATTAAAAGAGAGACAGGTACGTGTCGCGGAATTATTGAATGAACTCTGCGCCGGGATTCCGATTAATCCACCCGAACGATCGCGGGAACAGTCTGCGAGCTGGCTTTTGGCCCAGCTTCTAGATTGGCATCGCCGAGAAGATCGACGAGCCTGGCAGGAAGGCTATCGACTTGCGGCTATGGGTGACGAAGCAATGATTGATGAACGGGTCGGTTTGACTGGTTTACGTTTCATAACGCGCCTTGGAACCGAGCGAAATATTCCGACCGATCGTTACGCCTTTGAGCCCCGCAAAACAGATGTTCGCGCAGGCAAAGATCTTTATGACGGTGGTCAAAAGTTTGGAGAAGTGTGCGCGATTGATTGCGTCGGCGGCGTAATTGAAATAAAGAAAACGAAAAAGACTGCCGAAATTCATCCCACGAGTCTTTACATGTGGGATCGACCGTTAAATTCTGATACTCAAGCGGAAGCTATTTTTCGGATTGCACAGTCGATACGTGATAACGGGATTGATGGGGGCGGGAATGGTCGAGCAATTCGCGACCTGCTTTTGCGACGTCCTCCTAATTTGCTAGAAGAAACCGTTGCTTCCCTTCCGATGGAAGAAGTAAAGGCCACTGCCTGCCGCATCGCCGCGGCTTTACAACAATCTGTATTTGCTATTCAGGGACCTCCTGGCGCAGGTAAAACATTCACTGGGGCTCGAATGATTTGCCGGTTAGTGGGTGCGGGTAAAAAAGTAGGGATAACGGCTCTGAGCCACAAGGTGATTAGAAATTTGTTGGATGAAGTGATTCTGGCAGCTCATGAAGAAAATGTTGCAGGGATTCGATGTATGCAGCGAATAAATTCCGTTTCTCCCAATGACATTTCTCCAGAAATTGCTCTAGCACGCGACAATGATGCGGTTCTCCAGGCTTTGCGGACTGGGGTGGCAAACGTTGTGGGCGGAACTTCCTGGTTATGGGCGGACGAAGATTTGTTTGAGGCGGTGGACTCTATATTTGTGGATGAAGCAGGCCAGATGGCACTAGCGGACGTAATCGCCGCAGGACAAAGTGCTAAAAATGTATTTTTGATTGGTGATCCCCAGCAGCTACAACGCCCCCTCCAGGGAAGCCATCCCCCTGGAGCTGAAAAATCCTCTTTAGAGTATCTAATCGGCGATCAAAAAACGATTTCTGCTGAAATGGGAATGCTGTTACCGAAGACATTTCGGATGCACCCAAAAGTGTGTGAATTTACCTCAGAAATGTTTTATGAGCAGAAGCTGGCGTCGCATCCGATCACTCTACCTCGGATCATCCAAGGGCACGCGTGGTTATCCAATCCAGGTCTATTCTTTGTTGCCGTCAAACATGACGGGAATCGGAATTCTTGTCCCGAAGAAGCGGACGTTGTCGTGAGAATTGTGGCGAGCCTCCTAAAAGGAGAGGTGAAATGGTTCTATAGCCACGGAAACTCACGGCGGTTGAATATTAATGAGGACATTTTGATTGTTGCACCTTATAACGCTCAGGTCTCTGAACTATCAACGCTGCTGCCAGGGGCAAAAATTGGTACCGTAGATAAATTTCAGGGCCAGGAAGCGCCGGTAGTAATTTATTCGCTCACTACCTCAACTCCCGAGGACGCACCTCGTGGAATGGAGTTTTTGTACAGCTCAAATCGCTTGAATGTCGCGACGTCACGGGCCAAGACTGCCGTCATTTTGGTGGGGAGTCCGAAATTACTGGAACCAGAATGCAAAACACCAAGACAGATGCAACTTGCGAACGCTCTTTGCCGATATCTCGAACTCGCTACGCTTATTGATGCAAAGTTTTGCTGAGTAGGTAGAGTTGGGAATAGCGCGTCTTTGATTGTCTGAGGGTCAATTGTAAGTTCTGCGTCAGAAGGATTGCTTAACGGTGCTAACGACTGAAAAAGAC
>JRHI01001035.1_pt1 | contig 26134 bp, 12 predicted proteins | sample 215371 | NCBI WGS metagenome assembly JRHI01 (sample SAMN02929681, study PRJNA255918) | sediment metagenome | biome: cave system; feature: Ice Cave; material: Sediment; isolation source: sediment from deep within a dark volcanic ice cave with no known source of... ...
TTCCGGGAAAAGAGTCGTTCATGTTGGCCGAGGAATCCTCTCACAAAAGGTGGTCCAAAAATTCCACTTGGCCCCCGAGCCAAGACACTGGGAGTCGCCGCGAGTAAGTTCTACGACTAGCGCGCCTGGTTCGGCTTGGCCAACGAGCACAATGCGCTGGTTCCCCGCGATTGGTGGCTCGAGGACTGGGAGGAGAAAGCCATCCTCGACTTCCACACTCGGCATCCGCTCGAAGGCTACCGGCGGCTCGCCTTCATGATGCTCGACGCTGACGTTGTCGCCGTCAGTCCCTCCAGCGTCTACCATGTGCTCTGCGATGCCGGATTAATGAAAGCACACAACAGCAAACCATCACTCAAGGGGAAAGGCTTTCAGCAGCCGTTGCGGCCCCACGAACACTGGTACGTGGACGTGACGTACCTCAGCATTGCCGGAACGTTCTTCTACCTCTGCAGCCTTCTCGACGGTTGCAGCCGGCCGATCGTCCAATGGGAGATCCGCGAGAGCATGACCGAGGCCGATGTCGAGGCGATCATCCAGCGGGTGCTCGAGCGGTATCCCAATGCGCGGCCGCGGATCATCTCGGACAATGGGCCACAGTTCATCGCCAAGGAGTTCAAGGAGTTTATTTGGATATGTGGTATAACAAATGTGCGCACATCGCCATATTATCCGCAGAGCAACGGTAAGATGGAGCGGTGGTACAAGACCCTGAAAGGAGAGTGCATCCGAGTCAAGACGCCTTTGAGCCTGGAGGACGCGCGGCGGATCGTAGCTGAGTTCGTCGTGCATTACAACGAAGTCCGTTTGCACACTGCAATCGGCTATGTCGCACCTGTGGACAAAGATGGCCGGGCGCGAGCGGGCGATCTTCACCGAGCGGGATTGCAAGCTTGAGACAGCGCGGCAACGAAGGAGAACCGCCCGAGCAGCGAGTCCGACCGCCGTCTGACCTTGCCGGGAGAGGTCATTGCCTGAGCTGCCTGGCGGCGCTACGATGTCTGATGGCCTGAGCGGAGGATAGGGCGCCGTGGCGACACGACCGGAGCGCCGACCCAGGGACCAAGACCGAAGGAGGGCGGCATGATGCCGCCCTGTCTTTCCCTTCGGGATTGGTACGAAAGCGGCAAATCGACGCCTTGTGATCGTGCGTTCACTACCTTATCTCACGACCCTGGTTTCTTCCATTTCACGGTGAACCATTACACACCGATGCTCTTAGAAGATCCTGGGACCTGCGTTACCCAAGCGAAAACGAGTGAAACAGAATCGTTCATACCAGTTTAGAGTCCCATCCAGAGCAACATTGACAAGGCAAATTACGATGAATCCTTCCGAGAAGATGCTAGTTGCGGGAGGGGCTGGCTTCATCGGTTCGCACCTGGTCGAAGCACTATTGAAGGAAGGTTACCGCGTGCGAGTAGTCGACAATCTCGTCACAGGGCGCCGTTCCAATCTCGCGCATCTCGAAGGGCAATACGACTGGATCGAGGGCGATCTCATGGACTTTGATGTATGCCGGCAAGCTGTCGAAGGGATGACTTGCGTGTTTCACCAAGCGGCGATTCCCAGCGTCACGCGATCGGTCAGCGAACCGCTTCGATCACACGCCAGCGGGCCGACGGCGACACTCAACATGCTTGAAGCAGCAAGGCAGGCTGGCGTTCGGCGATTTCTATTCGCCGCGTCCAGCAGTGCCTATGGCGAAACGACTCAGTTACCCAAACGCGAGGATATGCTCCCTCAACCGCTCAGCCCTTACGCCGCCGGTAAGCTCGCCGGAGAAGCCTATGTCTTCGTCTACGCACGCACGATGAAACTCGACGGAGTAAGCCTCCGCTACTTCAACATTTTCGGGTCACGGCAAGACTCTTCGAGCCCATACAGTGGTGTGATCTCGCTTTTTGCGCAGCGGATGGCGCAAGGTATTCGCCCGATCATCTTTGGTGATGGCACCCAGACACGCGACTTCACTCATGTCGCCAATGTCGTGGTCGCAAATCTTGCGGCGATGCAACATCCGCGGCCACTCGAAGGAGCCGTTTTTAATGTCGGGACCGGCCGGCGAATCAGCCTTCTCGACCTGGTTGCAGCGATCAATACCCACCTCGGAACCGATCTCAAGCCCGAGTTCCAGCCAGCCCGTCCTGGTGATGTCCGGGACTCTCAAGCCAACCTTGACCGGATCAGGGAAGCACTGAATTATCAGCCGATCGTTGATTTTGAGGAGGGATTGCGGCTGATTCTGAACTCACTGCCAGCTCGCTAACTAATGTTCATGATGGCTACGACGAGGACATCCCAGGCATCAGTTTAAGGATCTTCTGCCAACGGGTCTCTCGCTCGCGCTGTAGAACCATGATTCGCTGATGAAGCCAAAGGACGGTGTCTTGATCTGAGGCGGTCGCGGGACTTCCGCCGGTGGGCAGCTTAGCAGGGGATCGGGAGGCGGCAGTCTTGGGGATGGATTCAGATATCGAAGGGGCTGCAGATGGTCCCGACGAAGATTGGGGCGGCCGTTGCCCCATTGCCTTGAATGCGCGGCGCGTAGCTGAAGGCACCGAAGCTTGGCTCATTCGACTGGCCTCCGGATCTTCTTTCGGCTCGGAAGGCGCAGCCGGTGGCGGTGTTGTCGAGATATGTGACCTCATCGCAGCCTGTCGGTCAAATCCAGCCGAGTTGGTCTCGGGTTCACTCGAGGCAACGACAGCCCGTTCCTGGGTCCGCTTGGCCAGCTCGTTTTTCAGCGCGTGGAATTCTTCGGTCAGCTCATGGAGCCGATCGAGCTCCGCGCGGATCACTTCCATCTGGTCACGATGCATCGTCCCGAACATCTGGACCATCATGGCCATGGCCTGTTGAAACTGATCGAACATCTGTTGCTGCATCAAGCCGAATTGATTCACCAAGGGGACGAGCACTGATTCGGTCAAGCCGAATTGGGCCAAGTTAACGGGAAGTGCGGCTTCCAAAGGCATCAGATCGACCTTGGGAAACATAGAAATTGCCTGGATCGGCAGGGTCGCCGGTGACGGTTCTCCAGCTTCTAAATCATAACGAAACGGCGTTGCAGCAGAGGCCCAGTTTGTCGACTTGAGACCGCTTGGGGCACGACTGTGACGCGCCAATTTCGGTACAAACGGTGCGCGGCCAAGATCAAATAACCCAGTTCCGGTTCCCTGAGCACGGGGGCGATACCGGATGCGGATCTGGTACCGTCCGATTTTGACAACATCACCGTCAATTAAACGACTAGAACGCACTGGCACATCGTTGATCATTATGCCTTTCTGCCCCAGCAGGTCAACGATCCATAGACCCGCCGAGGTTTGCAATAAACTCCCGTGAAACCTGGAAACGCTCGGATCGGTGAGCCGGAACTTGCAACCGCTGGCCGATCCAATCAACGACAGGACCCGGTGCACTGGTTTAAACATCGATTGCGAGGGACCGTTGAGAAACTCCAAGGCAAGCTCGGATTGTGCGGCGTGTGTGTGTGCCCGTGCAACCAGGGGAGTATCCCGTGGAAGATCACCTCGATCGAGTCTGTCGTCGGTCTGGCTGTCCCCTATAAATCGTCGGATCACATATGGCCCGACGCAAAACGTACGTCCCCCTTCAAGCCAGCCGAACCGCTGAGATTCTCTTTCGCCACGCGTTCCAGTCCGGCTCTCTAGGTCGATCCAAAAGACGCGACCCTCGACCACCTGGAGATAAACATGCCGCCGGCTCACATCAATGTGATCGAGAACTACATCGGCTCGCAGGTCGCGACCGATTATTGCGAACGGCTGATATAACAGCCGCAACCTGCTCTCAGCTGCACTCGGATTCTCAACAGCAAATTGGAACGAATCCTCAATCCCACAGGCAGCCAAAAATGATTTCATGATGGTTTAACGATTAGCCTTTGACACCGGGAACCGTCCTGTTCTTGCCGCTGTTGCTCCTTCATCATCACCGACACCTCACGCTGAGAAGATTTTGAGCGCTGGCTGCCGGTTCCGCGCTTGATCGGGAGGGTACCGCCATTTGAACGGTGATTCACTCGAGGATCTAGCTCAATGCATTGAGTTCTCGAGAGTGAAAACATTACCGAACCGGAAGTGGAAAGCGGATGAATACGATCGATTAGACCATGCATTGATTGTTGTTTTGAGCCATTATCCAAAGCTAACGCACGGTTGTCCACGAGAGAATTTTCGAGTAAAGACGACATTTACGATGTCATAGCGATGATTTCGGCCGCGTGGAGACTGCCTCGCGGAGCTCACGGTCTCGGACTCCAGAAGCTCGAGGGAAAGAGGGGAATGCAAAATGGATACTCAGAACATGTTTCGCAAAGGTATCGTCCTGGCTGGGGGTTCAGGCACACGGCTTTATCCGATCACGCGAGCCGTGAGCAAGCAATTATTGCCGATTTATGACAAGCCCATGATTTATTATCCGCTTTCGACGCTGATGATGGCCGGTATTCGCCAGGTTCTGCTGATCTCGACCCTTGAGGATGTCGGTAGTTTTGAGCGGGTGTTGGGCGACGGCGCCCAAATTGGGATTTCGATCACATACGCTGTTCAGCCTCACCCAGGCGGGCTGGCTCAGGCTTTTTTGATTGGTCGGCACTTCATTGGCAACGATTCTGTTGCCCTGATTCTCGGCGACAACATCTTCTATGGGCAAGGGTTCATGGCCATGCTCAGCCGTGCTTGCAGCCACGAGAGCGGCGCGACGGTCTTTGCTTACCCTGTCAAGGACCCCCACCGATATGGAGTGGTCGAGTTCAACACCCAGGGGAAGGTACTCTCAATCGAGGAAAAGCCGCAGCAGCCAAAGTCGCATTATGCTGTCACTGGGCTTTATTTTTACGACAACCAGGTCGTCGACATCGCGGCTGACTTGAAGCCCTCAAAGCGAGGCGAACTCGAAATCACCGACGTGAATCGCGCTTACCTTGATCGCGATCACCTTCGAGTCGAAGTTTTCAGCCGTGGATTTGCCTGGCTTGATACCGGCACGACGGAATCGCTAATCCAAGCCGCCAACTACGTCGAGGCTATCGAGTTACGGCAAGGCCTCAAGATCGCCTGCCTGGAGGAAGTGGCGTACCGAATGGGGTTTATTTCTGTCGAACAGGTCGAGCAGCTCGCTGATAGAATTCCCAATGATTATGGGCAGTACCTCAAAGCTGTGATCCGGGAAACGAATGAGTAGCAATCGCGATTTATCGATCATGGCGATCCCAACTGATCGAGGAAATGTTGATAATTCGGTTGTTCCAGGTCATGCAGACCGCTGGGCATGAGCCCCTTGGCCTTGGCTGTATCCAAGCTCTGCCTGGCTTTTTCTCTGTCATTGTTGGCGAGGTATGCCTGTGCCAGGTGGAAGTGCTTGGAGGGTGATGATGGATCAATTGCGACAGCTTTGAGAAGGTCGTCGAGAGCAAGTTCTTTCTTGCCGTCGGCCAAGTAAATCATGCCTCGGGTGTCGAGAAAATCGGGCTGATCTGGTTTGAGAGCGATCGCGCTGTTGGCGTATTCGAGAGCGTCTTTGATCTTGCGCTCTTTGAGCGCCGTCAACCAAGCAAGGTTGTTCAAAGAGACCCCGTCGCGTTCGCCTTCCTTGATGGCGCGACGATATAGCTCTTCTGCGTCCTGATAACGCTTCTGTCGCTCGCGCAGGTTCCCCAAGCTGATGAGTAGATAGGGATGGGGCCAATGCTGCTTCTCGGCCTGTGCTATCGCTGGCTCGAGCCAACCAGCAACCCGGTCGATCTGTGCCGGATCAGGACTGTGGGTGTCGGCACCGAAGAGGATGCGAATACACGTGATGGCGACCGCCTGAACCTCGCGAACATTCGTGCAAAGTGGCTCACAAATATCGAGAGCATCCTTGACACGACCGCGACGGCCAAGAAATGTTGCCCAGAGTAGCTTGTCCCGTGTTGCGGCCGACATGTCTGCAAGCCGACGGAATAGTTGCTCGGCAAGTTCGAATCGTTCCATCTTTTCGGCGAGATCTGCCAGGACCCCCAGAGCTTGTGGGGTCAGATTCGGGCGGTTGGCGAATGTTTGGATCAATTCCACGGCCCGATCGATTTGCTTGCGAATCCGATGGATCTCCACCTGGAGGCTCAGGATCACGAGCGCGTTGGGCTGAAGTTGCTTGATCTCGTCGACGAGCTCCTGAGCCTCAATCAGATCTTGCTCCTCGCCAGGCCTGCGATGTCGAAGCAAGCTGCCTGTGAATTGAGCGAGATAGAAGGGTCGACGATTGAGAGTTTCCATGTCCCGAAGGTTTCTGGTTCTCAAGTTCAGCTCACGGTATTCTTTCCGTGCCCGCGGCCAATCATCAGTTGCCTCATAAAGGCGTGCTAACACGAATCGGTCCTCGGCAGTTGCGAGATTCTTATCCGCCAGTGTTTCCAGGATCTCAATGGCTCGTTTACGGTGTACTGGGGATTTTTGCACCTCGAGAACTCGAGCAAGAAATCGCAGATCGTCCGGATCATCAAGGGCCTTGCCCTCTTGCCCCGCTGTTGCGGGCCGTCCGTCCGGCTCGAAGAGGGCCAATGCCTCGCTCAACTGCTGGGGGGAGCGATCAGCTTCGTTTGCAAGTATCCAGGCGAGCCTCTGTCTGGCCCAAGCGACCGTTTCGGCGTTCTTCGCACCACCCTGTTTCAAGATCGAGTTCAAGTAGCTTCGGGCTTCGTTGATCTGTCTGCTCTGGAGAAAGAACTCCGTGAGACGACGTTTGATGAGAAGGTCCTCTGGTTGAGCGGCTTGTGCCTTCTCGTACCACTTCCTTGCTCTGTCGTTCCACTCTTTCAGCTTGGCGTCGGCTCCGCCACTATCATAAGCTTGGCCCATATCATAGGCTTGGCCCATCCTTTCACAGCATTGCGCTAAAGCCAGGGGTGCCCGGGATGGAGGTAGTTTCGTCTCAGCCTCCCGGATGGCCTTTTCCGCCTCAGCCGGTTGCTTGGTGGAGATCATGAAGGAGATCAAGGTGATCCATCGATCGGGATCACTTGGGGAGAGATCCACCGCATCGCGAAGTACTTTCCCGGCCATGGTCTGATCCCCGCTGGCTCGAAGAATATAAGCCAACCAGATTCGCGCCTGGAAATCATCGGGGTTAGCCTCGACTGCCTTCCGGGCCATTTGCTCGGCACGCTGGAAGTCGCGATTTTCGAGGGCAATCTGTCCCGCTAGACGCCCTACATCGCCACCGAGCTGCGATTCTAAAGGGATGCTGCTCAGTAGTTCGAGCGCAGTGTTACCACGGCCGTTCTTGTAAAGAAGTTGCACCACCCGGCGTACGACGACGGAATCACGCTGCCCCAGTTTGATGGCCTGTAGGTAGTGGCCGATGATGCTCTCTTCTTTTGCCTGTCTCTCATCTTCCTTCAGGTTACCTTGATCAAGCTCTAGCTCCTCCAGATTGGCCAGTGCCAAGGGAATGACCGACCAGTCACCGCGCCGCGACATCAATTCGCCCAAAAGCACCCGGGCCTGGCGATGGATGGCTTTTCTCGCGTTGTTGTCTTCGTTTCGCTGTGCCTGCGATGCCTGCCAGATCAGGTACCGCACTTGAGAAAAACGACCCATCAACCCGTCATTCCCCTCAATCTCCTCGATTTGTTTGATGTTCTTTTCGATCTCGTCCTTGTTGGCGTTTTGTAAGGCGAGATCCAGCAAGTCGAGCCGCAATGCGATGTTGGTGGGGTCCTCTTCTGCAAGTCGTGTCAGCAGATGGCTAGCCCCCTCCGGATCTTGCTGGTGTCTCAGCTCGATGGCCAATTCATTCAGCAACCTTTTGCGATCGGGTTTGGAGAGCTTCTCGACGTTTTGGCCCAGATCCATCAAGGCCTTGATGACTTGTGGCCCTTTTTGGGACGCCCAGAGCCTTGCACGCTCGAGCCGCAAATCGACTAGATCGCCCAGTTGTTGCTGGGCCTGGTCTAGCAGGGCCAGCGCGTCATGAACTCGCCCCTGGAATCCCATGAGGTTGGCCTGAGCGATCCTGATCTCGACACTCTTGGGAAATCGCGTTCGCGCCTTTTCGAGTTCGTCACGAGCCGCAGCTTGATCTCCTTGCGCGAACAATAATTCAGCCCTGAGCACGACGGGCTCGACGGCTTCGGGTGCGGCTTCAGCCACGTGATCAATCAGTTCCTTGACTTCGTTCCAGTCGCGCTGAGGCTCTGGCCGACGCCGATTATATGCAATCAATCGCCGAGCCAAGTCGGGACGAACCTGGGGAAATTGCTTGGCAAGAGCACGATACTCCTTGATCGCTTCAGCGATGTCACCCTGACTGAGCAAAGTGTCGATCCAACCGAGCCGGGCTGACAGATCTTGCGGATTAGCGATGTAAGCCTCAAGTAGAGCGTTTCGCTGCATCTCCGGCTCGGCCAACTCTTTGTAGCAACGAGCTAACAGCTTACTGACCTTCGCCTTCAACCCGCCAAGGGCACTTTTTTGGGTCTGCAGCGTTACAAGAAGCTGACGGGCTTTTCGAAATTCATTTACATTAATATGATAATATGCACGGAAATATTGAATTATAATCGATGAATAGCCGAGGTTTTTCATCTCCTCGATCTTTAAAAGCAGTTTGCCGGTATCCCCATGTTCGGCGAGGAAATCAGTTAGAATCAAGCGGAGTTCGCTCTGATCCGGCTGAGCCTTAAGGCCGAGTTCCAGAACTTTGATTGCCTCGTCCATGCTGCCGACGTGGCGCTCGATGTTAGCCAGAGTGCGGTAAAGCACCGTCGAGGTCGGCGCGTTTTTCAAGCCGTCTTTCAAATTCCGCCTCGCCTCGTCGTAATTCGGCTTTGACTCGTTGACAGCGGATTGGGCCAAGGCCAGGTAGACGTCAGGCTCTCGGGGTGCCAGTTCTCGTGCCCTTTCAAAGTCCTTTTTGGCGTCTGACACAAGGGACTTCTGCGACGGACCAGGAGCTACGTGTGCAAGATGGTAACGCCCGCGCACCAGGTAAACCCGATAGTCGCTCGGGGAGGCTTTCACCAGTGCGTCGATGACGTCCTTGGCCTCATTGGGCTGATTGAGTCGATCACGAAGGAGTGTGGCAAGACGCTCTCCAGCCTCGATCTGCTGAGGCGCGTTGTGCTTGATCGCCGCTTCATACATCTCCTTGGCATTTTGTAAGGTCTTTGGGTCATCCCCTGCTTTCTCATAGCATCGCCCCATGAGAAACAGAAGCTCGCCGTCGTCCGGCGACGTGTTCAGCAGGATCTTCAAGTCAGAATCGGCACCGTCATCTCGAGCACTTCCACTTACGAAACGCCCCATGTCGATTTTCAACTGCATTAGCTTTCGTCGTACGTCTTCGCGCCCCCTAACTTGTTTCAGAACATTGTTATAGATTCCAATTGCCTGATTTTGATGAATTAGCGATTCGGATTCTTTCAGAAGTGTATCAGCATACTGGATTTGTATTTCCAGATCGTCAGGAAAGTATTGCAAATACCCCCGGAATCGCGTCTCGGCCTTGGCAAAATCACCTTTCTTGACGAAAGACTCAGCCTCTTTGATCTCGGCTTGTGCCAATCTCTTGACTTGAATCTGTCGAGTGATAAAGCCGGTTCCACCGAGCAAGCCGAGAACAGCAATCAGGATAGCCAATCGCTTTACAGTCGTTGCCTTCATACGACTTGTCCCTCAAGGTGATTGCTTCACCGAACTGAGTCTGATGTGCGACTAATACACATCATCCTAATTGTTCATGTTCGCGACGAACGGTCGCTTACGAGAACAGGGAGTCTTGGAGTCAGGGTAGGCCGATCGCCGGCTTCATGAAAGACTTGAATTGAATTGTTACCCCTTGGTTGTTGTCGCGGAGATACCAAGTTTCACATGGTGTTTGTTGTTTCTCACCAGGTCAGAGCGTGCATTTTGACCGTTCGTTTTATTTCAAATGAGTTTACGAGCATTCCCCTTGGACTTCAACCGGCGGCGAGGCCTGACCATTGATAATCCTACGTCGAATGGTTCGATGGCCGTTGACTTTTGGCAACATCTCTTCGACCTCGCTGCGAGATTTTCCACGCGATCTACCGATTAACCGGACATACTTTCAGAGAGCACGGAACCGTTGCCCAAATCTACGCTTCCTTTGTTCATGCCGATTAACTGGACATAGCTGCCGTTGACTGTGCAATCCCAGTGATCTTCTGGTCATACCGATAATCCGGACATACTTAGTGGCGTGGCATTCCGTCGCGTCTTCCCTCCCTCCCCGATCACCCGGCCCATCTTGTTAACTACTTGATACTAAAGCCTTTAACGGCAAACCATCACTGATGTGGTCTGATGTACACTGAGATTAGCTAGACATACTCGCGCTCGGTTCTCTTTTGAACCTTATGTTCACTAACGACATTCCGAGCATAGATAACCTTTATACACAGCGATTGTCCGAGCATGAATCGGAAACATCTAACGATTAACCGAACATACTTCTCACGATCTTCCGGACATACTTTGGCCGTGCACTCACGATGAATGAGACATACCACTACCGATTAACCGGACATACTTAGGGTTTGTAAGTTGTTGGCTAATAACCTCTTGCGATGCAGAGAATTTGTTTATAGACTCTGTTAGAAAAGAAAAGAAACAACAACACACGGAAATTCGCAGTTGTTGACATGTTGTTGTTGTTCTCTTTTTCGATTCAAAGAAGAGCATACACCGATGAGGGTTCAGGAGCACGTTCTCGGCCTTGGTCTCGTTGCTTGAGGGAGAACTGGATGGACGAGTGGGATGAGCCGATCGAGGAGAGCGGTGCGTTCGATCGGCAGAACGAGGAAAACTTATCCGCGGTTGAGCCCGGCTGGAAAGATGAATTGAACCTGGCGGAATTCCCCATCGCCGCGCTGACGGATCGGATCCCTGATGGTCAAACCACTCTGGTTTTCGAGGATCGTTTTGAGCGGCGTGATAGTACGCCGATCGTGCGACGGCTCACGATCATGGGTACCCATAAGCACGGGTTGCCCACTTCGCTGGATGATGAGGTGTTGGTTGGTTTGATCCAGTTGACCAAGAGGCGAAGTAATTTCACGGACCCTCGGGTGCAGTTCTCGCGTTACGAGTTGATCCAACTCCTAGGCTGGTCACAGAGCGGGCAGAGCTACCGACGGATTGAAGAGGCGCTGCATCGCTGGGTGGGCGTGGTCCTGATGTACGAGAATGCTTGGTGGGACAACCAGGCCAGAAGCTGGGTGGACGAGCAGTTTCACGTGCTGGATAACGTCACGCTCTACGATCGAGAGCGGTGGCGGACTTCAGCACGAACAGGCAAAACCGGCAAAGGGGAAAAATTCGGGCCGAAGGTCGACAAACCCCCCCTGCCCTTGTCGAGTTTTCGCTGGAATGAGGTCATCTTCCGAAGTTTTCAGAGCGGCAATCTCAAGCAGCTCGACCTGGAGTTTTATCTCAAACTGAGATTACCGACGACCAAGCGGATGTACCGTTTCCTGGACAAGCGATTCTACCGTCGTTCGCGGCTGGACTTCGATTTACGGTCCTTGGCCTGCGAGCACATCGGATTGAGCCGCTCCTATGCGCCAACCGAGTTGAAGCGACGGCTCAAGCCGGCCTTGGAAGAGATGGAGCAGCTCGGGTTTCTTGAGCCTCTGAGTGTGGAAGAACGGTACTCCTACGTCAAACGAGGTTGTTGGAGAATTATTTTCATTCGAGGGCGCCGCGCAACCGCTGAGGCGGAGAATCCTGGTGCTCAGGAGGAGCAACAACCTACCCAGCTCGTCGAGGCTCTCAAAGCGCGAAGCGTTACGGGTAAGACCGCCCAAGAACTCGTGGACACTCACCCGCGTGCCCGAATTCGCACGAAGATCGAGGTTTTCGACTGGTTGTTGCGAAACGAGGATAAGAGAGTCGGCAAGAACCCCGCAGGCTACCTAGTAGCATCAATCCGTTCCGATTACCAGGTGCCGGGAGATTATCGCAAGGGAGCGTTCGGGGTTAAGTCCACCGGAGTGGCAAAAGCTCACAAGCCCGATCTCCTGCCGTCGCGCCAGGCACAGCAACAGCAAGTCAGCGAGGAGGTTCAGGCTCAGCGCGACAAGGTCCATGAGGCCAAGCTTCGCGCTGCCTGGGATCAACTGCCGGAAACCGAGCGAGAGGCAATCTTGGCGGCTGTCAAGTCCCAGAACCCAGGCCTGGGCCGTTGGAAAAATATGCTCGAACCTCTCTGCTTGTCTGTACTTGAGACGCGGTTGAATGAGACTAGCGCCGCGAGCGCTCAACGCCTACTTTTCCCTGATGCGGAGCTTGCAAAGTAAGCACATACTTCCTGTCCGTTATCCGCAATCGAAGCGGACCTGCCAATGCGGTCGAAACAGGGCGTTGTGCCCCATCAAGTCAGGTTTGTGGGTCACCGTCAGTCTCCCCCCCGCGCTCTGCTGTTAGCTCAACACTTCGGCTGCCCCGACGGTCCCTGGAGTCGTACAGCACCATGGATGCAACAATGGGACGCAGCAAATCATTGATGACCTCGGAGCGGTCTTTACCCAGATGGATGGCGTAGAGCCAGAGCTTCTTGTCGAGGTCTTCTTCGATGGCAAACATGCGCTGAACTCGCCTCGGTTTGGCGGGCTTGACGCGTGCGGCACGCGTGCGCGGCGAACCAGCCGGCAAGGTTCGCGGAGGATTTTCAAGCTCGATTGCTAGATTGGCCTCGGCTGGCTCGCTCAGGGAGGAGATCGAAACCGCAGCCGCTTGGGTTCCGATCCGGCGCTCAAACTCAGCTTCGGTCATACTCGGCCTGGTCAGAGCGGTCCGGCTCTCGGGACCAGGTATCCCCCCGCGTCGAATTACGCTGCTCATCGATCACCCCCCTGCCCGGTTGCCCCGGGAGATTGCGTTGACTGGCGCGTGTCCCGCCGGATTGCCTTCTGGTCTTTTGATCGATTTTCTGTCCAATTTCGTTGTGCCCGACAGGCCAGCCGCGCGCGACCTTAAGAGGCTTTCAGAAACTGATCGTCTTCAGGAACCGGCGGATCGGTGCCAATGGTTAACTGAATACTGGCGAGATAGGCCTGGGCAGCCGCACGGTACGCTTCTGCCCCGGGGTTGAATCGGTCATAATGGATCAGCGGCATACCGCGCGCGTAAGCCTCGCGAAATTTGACCGACCCCGGAACAACTCGTTCGTAGACCCGCCGTCCGAAGTAGGCCCTCACTTCCGACTCGATTTGCTTGGATACCAAGGTTCGGTCCGCCCTGGTGATCAGTACCCCGGCGATTGTAAGCGATCCAGCGTCGGTAAACTCCAGGCGAAATTCACTCACGGATCGAACAAGGCCCTCAAGTGCACGGACCCCCGCCAAGGCTGCGATGCAGGGGTCGATTGGGATCAAGATCTCGGCGACCGCGTAAAGGATCGCCACGTTCAGCGGTGTCAAGACCGGGCTGGTATCGACGATAACCACATCATAGCTGCTCAGTCCTTTGAGCAGCCGGCGGACGCGAAACTCTCGCCCCTGACCCAAGCCGTGTATGCTCCCCATCTGTTCCGAGCAAGTGCTCAGTCGGTCGCCGGGTGGAACCAAGTCAAGATTTTGACAGGTTGTGGCCAGGACAACTTCGTCAAGCGGCAGGCTATCCAGCAACGCGTCGGCCAGACCGACTGCCGGAACCTCGCGGGGGAAGAAACCCAGAGTGGTATTCCCGGAAGGGTCGGCGTCGATCAGCAGCACGCGTTGTTCCAGCTCAGCCAGCGCTGCCGCAAGATTGATTGCCGTCGTGCTCTTACCTACGCCACCTTTCGCATTGGTCACTGCGAGGCTTCGCACGAGCAACCCCCTTCCCGTCGCTAGACTTCTCGCCGCGATTCGTTTCAAACCGCGGTTTCAACACAGGTTATCGGCGTGACCATGGGTCCTCGTTGAGTCGATTCCTTGCTTCCAATATCGCTTGGTCTCCAGGTGCCTCAGAAACAATCTCTCATGTTCCCCCTGTTTCCTGGAAAATTGCCAGATTGGTTCCTTTTCAGCCAGGTTGCATTTTCGCTCGCTTACTTGGTTCCTCGTTCTCTTGAATCACTGGGATCAATCTTCCAAGTGACAAATACGGCGAAGAGACCTTGGTGCAAAGTAACCTTGCTTTAATCGATGTCTTGATTCCTTGTTTTAATAGGAGATAGAGCAACCTGGTGCCTGGCCCTCAATGTCTTCTCTTCACCCTGATACCTGGATGCCAAGGTCCATCTCGGTACTAGCAGTCAAGCTTCTGCAGTCATCTGGATGTCACGGGTTTCAGATACCAAATGTTCCAACTTGATCAAGGGGCCAAAGTCTGCGGGTCGGCATTTGTTGTCTTCGGGTGTGCCATCCATATGCATCGACCATGTTGGTACCCAGCTGGATTGATATCTCTTCAACCTGGGTCCCATCGAAGCAAAGGATCAAGTTGACAGTATCTTCAAGTTTTCTCATCTCCCCTGGCGAGCAAATCACCTGGTCTCCCGTGAATACTGACACCAAGCTGATCGAGCCAGATGGGCCGTCAAGGTGGCCCAGGCCAATTGTTCCATTGCTCCCTGGACTCGTTTGATTGCGAGTTGTTCCAGCTTCCGATGGTATTTGCGCACCCAGGCTCCAACCTGGACCAGGGACCATGATCATCCAGGTTCCTGCACCACTCGGCTTCTTGGACGCGATGGACCTTGATACCATGATGCGCTAATCACAATCGGCGCCATGGAAACATGGACTTGATGCCTCATGATTCCTGCCATCCGTAGTACTGCTACCGGCTTGAGCGTCAAGGTCTCACGAGAATCAAGTTGATGATGGTGGCAAGCTGTCGTGGGTCTCTAACATCCCTTGGTGTATTTCGCTCATTGATGATCAAGGTCCCTTGAAACCAAGGAACCGGTTTACCAGCTGCGGCACGCTTCCCTCGATCCTTTGATGCCAATAGAACGTGATCGCTTGCGGGATTGATCCCTCCAAGATGTTGTGAGTCGATCGGCCATGGTTCCAATTTATTGCCTGTTACAGGGCAGACTGGGTCATTGGTGATTCAGGCTACTTGGAGCATCGGGACGTGGGTCGACCGCCACCTTGGTACCTAGTTCGCTGGGCTCGCCCACGGGAAGGAACGTTGATGGCCGAGGAGGGCAGGGGAGCCGGGGGTGCGATAAGGGTCAAGAGCCCCGAAATTCATCACAAAATTAGGAATGGGGAACAGAAACCGAGGTGGCCGTTGGGTGCACTGTCCCCACTTGCTTGGCTTTGTTTGGGGATTCGAGCACGGACACGGTCAGAGAAGATGGAGAAAATTTAAGCTGTGACTCTTGACACGACCAGATCCGCATGTGCATGATAGCACAGTGCGATGCAGTCAGGCATGATTCTAGCTGAGATGCTGGGTATTCTGGGGAGAGCTGAAGGTCGGGTAAGGTGCGCCTGATTTTCGGTGGAAACGAAAACAGTAGGTCGCTGGAGGAGAAATTTGACTCTGGCTGGTTAAGCCTGCATGTTTTGTCGATTCCTTGAAGTTTGCCTTGTCTCGGTGAATATCCCAGACTGTGCAATCGGAATCATTGCCACAAACACTCGCGGTGCAAAGAGCGATCAACGATCGTGGGGGACATGGTTATGCGTACGGGATCATCGGACATGTTGTTCCGAGGGCACCGCGATGGGGGTCGACTGGACTCCAGGCTGATGAAGGCCCGGAAGTCCCGGCTCTACCGATTTGACCTGGAAGGGCTCGAGTCGCGCACTTTACTGGCCACGATACCAGGGGCGACGCCGACGACTTCCGCGCCGCTCAACCTGTCAGCGGCGATGGGGAATGGGGGCGGTGCCCAGGAGAGCAGTCCCATCGTGGCGGTTGATCCTCTCGATCCGCGGAAGATTGTGTCGGTGTGGGTGAACAACGACACGGCGGACATACCGGCCCCTGGGCCTCAGGTATTTGTCGAGGGGAATTATTCAAGCAACGGCGGTCAAAGCTGGACTCCGTTCTCATCCAGTGTGGTCTTGCCTGATCCGAACACCAACAATCCGGTTCTTCCCTACTTGCAGATCACCAACCCGAGCCTGAGTTTTGATCGAAGCGGTAATTTTTACGTGATGCTCGATGAGCACAATGGGGCGGGCACCAGCGGCGCGATCGTTCTAGAAAAGTACACGTTTACCGGGGCTGCGCCTGTTGGGGTACGGTTCCAACAGCCGTTTGGCGGCTCGGCGGCCTACAATATCATCTACCAGTGGTTGCCAGTGGGCGACATTGCATTTCAGCCGACAATGGCGGTGGACAGCAACATCGCCAGCTTTACGGATCCCACGACCGGTCAAGTCCAGTCCGATTCTTCTTCGGGTGATGTTTACATCGCCTGGGCTACTGCAACTGTCGCGCCAGCATCGCCAGCACCGGTTCCCGCGTTGTTCAACCCTAACGTGATCTTGATGGTCGCTTCGACCGATGGCGGACAGAACTTCAGCGCTCCGCAACTCCTCAACACCAGCAAGTATGGGCCAACCAGTGAGCGCGATGCGTCGCCGTCGATCACAGTCAGCCAAGGACGATTGCCCAATGAAAGTGGGCAGCAAGGGGATGCAGGGATTCCTGGCGGGCAGGTCACCGTCGGTTGGGTCGATATCGCACCCAATCAGCAACAACTTTTTGCTAACACGATCGCTCCTGGGCGAGATTTCAGCTTCAATGGAACAACCGGGTTCATTAACTTTGGGGCTACGACAGATTTTCCCACGACAGTCCAGATTCCCGCCAATCAGATCGGGCTTCTGGATTCGTTGACACTCACCGTGGACATCTTGGACACGAGTGACGCGACGCTGGGTCTCAGGCTGATTGCTCCTGACGGAGAATTCATCACTCTGTTCACGAATCAAACTATTGGGGGTAACACGATCTCGGTCAGGGGGATCAGTGGCGCGAATGTCGGCGAAAACAATGGGTTCTTAGTTGGTACGACCTTTACCGATAGCGCGGCTCGCAGCATCGTCGATATCAGTCCTACGGGTGGACGCGGAGCGGCGGCACCATACATCGGAAACTTCCGGGTCGAGAACGATATTTTTGTGGCCGACCCCAACGGTCGGACTTTGACGGCATTCCTCAACAAAGTGCTGGCCAATGGCGCGATCAACGGCGCGTGGAAGTTGGAAGCGATCGATACGAGTACGAGCGCTCCGTCCACGGCGGCGAGCGTGGATTTCTGGACGTTGAACTTAAGCACGGGCATGAAGCCTGACCTTGACGTGCAAGTGTCCGGAACCTTTGGACTCGTTGTTGGTGGTTCACTAACCAATACGTTTCCGACTGCATCGGCTGCTTCACCCCTCGGCATCAGCCCCGGCCTGGTTCTGGCCTCGGATAATACGCTCGGCACATTCAGTCCCTACGAAGGGCGGATTTATGCCGCGTTTGTCGGCTACGTCAACATCACGGTTGCCGGCGTCAAAAACCCGACCGACGACACCGATATCTTTTTGACTTCTTCCGATGACGGCGGCAGGACCTGGAGTTTTCCAGTTCAGGTCAACAACGACAATGGGCAGACCGACGGCTTTTCCGAGGCGAATTCGGTCTTCCAGCCTAACGGCGATGTGGTTACCGGCCGGCCCCAGTTCCAGCCGGAGATTGCGGTCGATCCCACGACGGGAACCTTGGTCCTATCGTGGCGCGACGCCCGCAACGACGCTGCACGAGCCCGGGTGGCAACTTACATTACCACCAGCATCGATGGCGGTCAGACGTTCAGTCCTCAGGTCTATGCCAACCCGTCCCAGACCGCGGTAGACGCGATCACGGGCAAGACCGTAATTCTCGGTCCACATCCCGACAACGAGTCGGGCGGTAACAACAAGACTGACGGACTTTTCGGTTACGGCACTCAAATGGGGCTGGCTGTTTACGCAGGTCAGATCTACCCGATCTGGGCCGGCAACTTCAACCAGGCTTCAGTCGTCAATGGTGCTGTCCAGGGCCCGTTCCTGTCCATCTTCTATCAACCGATGGTCATCGCCGCTGGCCCGCGGGTCGTCACAAGTGACATGGGGCCGATCCCGTACGCCGAGGCGGCAAGTGGCGCGGTCAGCTTCACCGTCACCTTTGACCGGCCGATCGACCCGCCCAGCTTGGGCGGTTATAACACCATTCCGACTTTTACCCCTGCCGATGTCCTGGTCTATTATCATGACACGGCCAACGGAGACCCAGTGGTTCCGCTTCAGGTGACGAGCGTGACGCCAGTCGCCGCAAGTGGAGTCGGCCCTGACAATCAGTTCGGCTACACCCAGTTCAGGATCACATTCAACCCCACGCCCGCCGGTGCAAATCCAACAACACACAATTATACTGGTACGTATAGCTACATGATTCTGCCGGATGACGGCAGCGGTACCGCAATCAGCTCGCCAATCCGCTCGTTTGTCGACTCTCCGATCGATCAGCCTGTCATTGGACCGGTTTCCTCGACGAACGTTCCCCTGCCTGTTCCCACTTCAGGGACAGGAGGTTCGGGAACGATTGACGACTTCACGACGTCAACGATCACGATCAACAACTCGAACTACATCAACGCAAATGTTACTGGAATTACCGTCAATCTTACACTTGATCATCAGAATGACGGCGATTTGACGATCACGCTGACCGCTCCGAACGGGAGCTCCACGACTCTCTATTCCAACCCGGGTGACAACGGTCAGAATTTCATCAACACGACATTCTCGGATCTGGCGACGAAGTCGATCTTCGCGGGCGCCGCACCGTACAGTAACGGCCCGTACCAGCCGGTTAATCCGCTGGCCAGCCTTAATGGCAGCCCGGTTAACGGCACCTACAGGCTCACGATCGACGATGGCGTCAGGAACAACACGGGCGAACTCATAAGCTGGTCGATCGCGGTCAACTCGGTGGCGTCATCGTTCGTGCCCCAGAGTGGAGCTCCGCTGGACCAAAATGCCAATGGGACGGCCGATGAAAACCCGCTCACGACGCCGTTCACGGGGCTGGTCCCGGGCGATGTCTACGCCGCACCCGCGCCGCACCCGCTGACGCCGATCACGTTCGGTCCTAACCCTCTTTCCATCATCCAATCTCCTTTCGATCAGAAGACACTACCGCTGATCGTGCCTGGTCCGCATGTTCTGAGCACCTCGGTGCCGGGCGGTAGCGGCCGCGATAATCTACTCCTCAACGGCACCACGAGCACGCTCAATTTGACGTTTGACCGATCCATGCAGGTGAGCACTTTTACTCCCGGGCAAGTGTTGTCGATCATGGGTCCATCTGGTTTGATCACCGGCCCGCAGTACTTCCCGGAGAGCAGCGTCGATCAGACGATTCCCACCGCAATCAGTACCACGCCCGGCACTCTCCTCTCGACGCTGACCGTGCCGAACTCCAACGGCACGTTCAAGGTGGCGAATCTCACGCTCGCGCTTAATATCACTTCCCAGAACGATTCAAACCTCAGCGCCGTCTTGATAGCGCCCAATGGAACTCCGATTGCGTTGTTCTCGAATGTCGGCGGTACAGGGCAGAACTTTACGTCCACTGTTTTCGACGACGCGGCGCAGACGTCGATCACTCAGGGCAACGCCCCCTTTACCGGGAGCTATCAGCCCGCAGGGAAGCTCTCGAGTCTGATCGGTTTGGACGCAAGCGGCACCTGGACCTTGCAAGTCGTCAATAACTCCCAGTCGCAGAGCGGCATTCTGGTCAGTTGGTCGCTCAACATCACGCCGCAAATCACGGTCAAGCCGCTCAACGCGGTCGCGGGGGCTGCGACCGAGTTCCAGATCGGCTTCCCCTTCCAGCAGTTAAGCGGCACCTACACGATTCAGCTTGGTTCGAGTATCAAGGACACGTTTGGTGAGCAACTGGATACGAATCGAAACGCGGGGCTGGACGTGCTCCGCGGCCAGGGTCAGAACAGTCCGACAGCCACCGTCCAGTACACGGCGACCGACCTGCCCAAATCGATCCCCTCGCCGCCGAGCCAGGTGATGTCCTCCATTGTCGTGCCCGACGATTTCTTGATCCAGGGTGACACGACATCGTCGCTGATCAGCGGCATGCAGGTCACGGTCAACATCAGCTATCCCTTCGACCCCAACCTCACGGCGACGTTGTACTACGACATGGGCACGCCGAGCCAGGTTGCGGTTACTTTGTTCACCAGCGTGGGCACGGGTCCCTTTAACGCTAATTTCAACAACACCGTCTTCGACGACAACGCGGCGACCCAAATCCAGAGCGGCGCCGCACCTTTTTCCTTCACATACACTCCGCAGATATCGCTTGCCAATTTCGCTGGTCTGGATGCCAAGGGAACCTGGACACTGGTCATCCAGAACGTTTTTCCAGGCAGGGCGGTCGTCGGCACTCTCAATGGTTGGTCACTGAGCTTTCAGAAGCCGCTGCCGGTCTCGGGCTTGGGCGAGGCAGGCAGCGACAATTTCAGCACCAGCTTCCGAATTTTCACGCTGGGTCAGACCGATGCCCTGTCGAGCCAGGAGTGGACTGCGGTCGGGCCGGCACCAATCAGCGGTAGGAGTGGGCGGATCGGCGGCCTGGCAATCGACCCATCTGACCCGTCGGGCAACACGGTATACGTCGGCGGCGCCAGCGGTGGCATCTGGAAGACGACCAACTTCCTGACGACCAGCCCCAATGGTCCGACTTACATCCCGCTTACCGACTTTGGGCCGAGTTCCGGCATCAACATCGGCAGTATCGTCGTCTTTCCCCGCAACAACGATCCCAACCAGTCGCTCATCATCGCCGCCACCGGTGAAGGCGATACAGGAACTCCGGGTGTCGGCTTCTTGATTTCGCAGAACGGCGGAATGACCTGGAATCTCTACGACAGTACCAACAACGTCGATTCCAATGGCAACCTGTTGCCGATCGATTCCGCGCTGCGTGACCGTAAATTCGTCAACTCGACATCATTCAAGGTCGTGGTCGATCCCAGGCTGAATACCGTCGGTCAGGTGATTATCTACGCTGCTATGAGCGGTACGAACGGTGGAATTTGGCGGAGCGAGGATACAGGCAAGACCTGGCAGTTGATGATGGGCGGCCAAGCGACCGACGTGGTCCTCGACCCGAACAGTGCAGTTCCCCTGAGCACGGACACCAACACGACCGGCAAGGGCAACCTCCAGGTCGTCTACGCCGCCATTCACGGTCAAGGTGTCTACTTGAGCCCTAACCAGGGCGTAGCCTGGAACCTGATGGCCGGCGTCGCTGGCAATCCCTTGATTGATGACCTGCGCACCGGTAAGAACGTCAACCCGGTCGCGGGACCGACACCCAATGGCGCCCAGGGGCGGATTGTCTTGGCCGTGCCCGCCGCCACCAACAACGCGGCAGAGAACGCCACTTACGCAGGTTGGCTCTACGCCGCCGTCGCTAACCCCGCTGGCGGTTTCTTCGGGCTCTTCATCACCAAGGACTTCGGCCAGAACTGGACCGAGGTTCATATCCCTACTTTGCCCCCTCTCACCAGCGGAGGGTCTTCATTTAACCAGGCCATCCCCACCAACGATATCACTCAGCCCAATTACAATATCCTTGGAGGTGGCGGGGGTTTTGCAGCTCAGGGTAATTACGATATCACTCTGGCAGTCGACCCGACCAACCCCAATATCACGTACCTGGGCGGCGACCATAGTAACGGCGACACCGGATTGATTCGCGTCGATGCCACCAATCTTTGGGACGCCCATTCTCTGGTTGCTTACTCCAACTTTGCCAAGGATGGCGGCACGGTGGATCTCAATTCGACTGGCCCAGCTGCGGTCGGCAGCAATACACTCACACCCGCAGCGCCATCCGCTTTCGTGATCACACCGTCTTTTACTTTTGACTCAACCTCGTATCTGAACTTCATCCGCAGTCCGTATTCTCCGTTCGTCGACAACGCGACGCTGAACGTCTTCAATTACGCTTCGTTCACTAACAACGGCGCCGGCGTCACATGGATTCCATTCGACATGAGTGGGACTGACTACCACCGTGTCGTCACAATGATCGACCCGACGACCGGCCTATCGCGACTCATCTTCGGCAACGACCAGGGGGTTTGGAGCGTCCTGGATAGCGGTGGGTCGTTTGTAACTGGGATCGGGAGCAACATCCTGACCGCCGACACGGTCCCCGACTTGAACCGCAACGGCAATCTTCAGATAACCCAGTTCTACTACGGTGCGGCCCAGCCCAGTAACGCCGCGGCCCAGGTCGCAGGCGCCTTGTTCTACGGCAGTGCCCAGGACAACGGCGGACCGGTCTCGAGCCCCAACGTGGTGACCAACGGCAATATACGGTGGGCCGGGCCCGGCGGCGATGCCACCGGCGTAGGCACCAACCAACAAGGGACAGGTACTGCTTACCAATACTTCTGGCCCTGCTGTGGCGGCGGCAATACGGATTTCTTCCAGTATATCGGCCCAGGTGTCAGCGGTTCCGGGAACTATTCCGGCCGCACCTCCGGGCTCTTACAGCAAAGCAACGGGCTGCCCACGCCTGATCCGCAATGGCCGTTCACGGGTGGTGCCAACTTTGCTATTAACTCGGTCAATGGGAACGACGTCGTCATCAGTTCGGGCACCGGCAACATCTTCGCCACCCAGAACCAGGGAGAGACTTGGTTCAATATCGGCGCTCCGTCGGTCTTCAGCAATCCCGGCAGCTTCAGCATCGCATTGGCCTATGGGGCGCCCGACCCCAACGCCCCGAGTGGACTCGGAAATCTGGGTAACTTCATCTATGTTGGCACCGCCAAAGGACAGATCTACATCACCCAGGTCGGCGGTGGCACCCAAGGCAGTAACAATTGGCTCAATGTTTCCCTTGGCTTGGATGGCTCGCAGATCCAGTCGATCATTACCAACCCTGCCCGTGGCAGCCACGAGGCCTATGCCGTGACCCAGCAGGGCGTGTACCTCATCGCGGACTCGATTCCCTCGGCGAGCAATCCAACCCCGACTTGGGTTAATATCACCGGCAACATCCACGACCTGCCATATACCATCTACGGCCAAAGCTATAATCCGACGACGGACCCGAACGCGACGACGTACAATCAACCGCTCTCGTTGACGTCCATCGTGGCTGATTGGCGATATGCCATCCCCAACAACCCGACCAAACCTAGCGCGGGGTCTCACCCTGTGCTGTACGTCGGCGCCAATTCGGGGGTATATATCTCGACTGACAATGGCCAGACGTGGAATCTTTTCCCCGATACGACTTACGGCGCGGTTGTGCAGGGGGGTTATTTGCCTCATGTCACGGTCACAAGCCTCAGCCTCTCGATTGGCAACATCGATGTCAACACCGGCATGCCCAACCTAGCCGGTCCGTACGATCCAACTAAGCCCACATCCGCGGCCGACCCTGACGTTTTGATGGCCTCGGCTTTCGGCCGCGGAGAGTTCGCCATCAATATCGGGCCGATCATACTCTCGGGTACGGGCAAGCTTGACCCGAACAGCGTGTCGGGGAGTGCGGCCGATGGGACACCGCTCGTGACGATCTCGCAGCCCGTCTTCGACGGCTTGAGCCAAATTACCAACTTTGGAAACGCAACCCGGATCACGATTGTCGACGAAACGCCGACTGACTCGACCTTCGGGCAGGTTATCGGCGGGTTTGACCCATCCAATGTGGCCGGTACCAACATCGCGGCCAATTGGACCAACTCCCTCGGCAACTTCTCCATTCCGGTCAACGCCGGTGCGTTCACATCGAACGGTCTGAAGACGGTCAAGATCTACGCCACCGACGACGCAGGGTCCTCAGGAAACTCGGTCACGATTCAGTTTACACTCGCCGTGACCGGTATCTCGGCGCCTTCTGCCCCCACGACCCCCACTTTAGAATTGGCGCCCTACGACGTCACCGGTGCTCCGGGCTACACAAACATCGCCACGCCCAATCTCATCGGCGTCACGACTCCGGGCGCGACTGTCGAGCTCCTTCAAGCCAATGGAACTTCCTTCAGCCCACAGGTGATCACGACCAGCGATCCTGTCACCGGCACGTTCACCTTGACGTTCCCCAATCCGATGAAACTGTCGGGTACCTTCACGGTCGAAGCCGTTGCGAGCAACAGCAATGGAACGAGCCCGGGCAAAGGTTCGGCTACCTTCACCATCATCATCGCGAAACCGTCAGCACCGGGTAATTTCAGTCTTGATCCGAAGGACGACACGGGGATCAAGGGTGATAATATCACCGAGGTCCGGCAGCCGCATTTCATCGGTACGACCGAAGCGAATGCAACCGTCGAGTTGTTCCAAGTTGGCAAAAACACGATCTGGGCCACCACGACCGCTGATCAGAACGGCCACTTCTCGGTCCAATTGCCCTTCTCACTGACCAACGGCCAGATTTCGCTTTATGTCGAAGTTGTCGACCTCGCCGGTAACGCTTCTTCACCCAGCAACATACTGCCCATTATGATCGTCTCCGTCGCGTCCGACTACAATGGTGACGGTATCTCTGACCCGGCGTTATTCAGCCGCACCACCACCAATCAATTGCAGTGGCTCGTTCAAAGCACGGTCCTGCCGCCCGCGACGACAGCTCCACCTCCCTGGTTTGTCCAGCCCGTCATCTTCACCGGCACACTCAGAAGCGGATCGGCGTCCGTCACGGGCATCAGCAGCACGGCGGAGCTGGTCGCTGGGCAGACCGTCACGGGCAACGGCGTCCTGTCTGGGACGACGATCCAGACCGTCAACAGTTCGAACGCGATCACGCTCTCGACGAACGTGACGGTCAGCGGCTCCCAGAGCCTCAGCGCCAGCACTCCGGCCAACGTCATTCCGTTCCAGGGCGACTTTGATGGTGACGGTTTAACCGACCTGGCGTACTACCAGCCTAGCAACGCGACCTGGTATACGGTTGACTCACTGCGGGGCACGTCGTTCTATACCCTGGGCACGGCGAACTCGAGTGTCCCGGTCGTCGGCTACTTCGATGCCAATGGCCCGGATGAGATGGCAGTGTTCACCATCGTTAATGGCCAAGGGGTCTGGTCCATCGCCAGCGGAACCACTCCTCGTATTGTGACATTTGGTCAGGCGGGCGATATTCCGGAACCTGGCAACTACGACGGCTTGGGTTACGATCAGGTTGCTATTTACCGGCCCACTACTGGGCAATTCCTGGTCTTAGAGCCCAACGGCACCATCGAAACATTGAACCTCGGCGTTGGCAGCTCGGCTGATCTGAGCAGTCTTGTCCCCGTCGCCGGCGCTTACGACAACCAGGTTTATTTTAGTAACAATCAGTCGCAGAGGACCGAGGCGGCTGTGTACGATCCCAACACTGGGGTGTTCACGATCCTCGGGCCCAGCAGTATCTACACGGTGTCCGGGTTCCTCAAGGGAGACATTCCAGCCCCCGCCGACTATTTGGGGAATGGGTCAATCCAGCCCGTTGTGTTCCGACCCAGCACCGGACAATTCATCAGGGCAGGGGGGACGATCGTCGCTACGTTTGGCCAGTCGGGTGACATCCCCTTGGCAGCTCCATTGTCGTATCGCCTGGCTAGCTTCCAACCCGCTGGCCAGACAGCGACTGGTTCAACGGGTACTGGTTCAACGGGTACTGGTTCAACGGGTACTGGTTCGTCTTCATCAAGCTCGACGTTCACATCGCCGGCGGCCCAGAACCCTGGATCAAGTCTCACGCACCCTGGTACCAGTACTCACAAGAAGACGGTGGCGAAACATAAGCCAAAGCCGCTAGTTCATCACAAAAAACCCGCAGCCCACAAGAAGATCAAGGCAGTTCAAAATCATGCTGCCAAACCGAAGGTCCACGTTGTGATGCATAACGTCACAAAGGCCATCACGGCTTCGTCCTCGGCCAAACCCTTATCTCGAACGCACGTGGTCGATCTGGCCCTGCAAGATATTCACGTAAATCTTCGCCGCTCGTCCTCGGCGATAAAACACCACGGTTAAATCGTCGCGGTTGTTGATGATCTCGGGGAGGTAGAGGCTAGCGTGGTGAACGGTTATATCCAGCACGGGCGTCACTAAGAGTCTATCCAGAAAGGGGGACAAGCTATTAAGCTGAAGGGGTGC
>JRHI01001036.1_pt1 | contig 26133 bp, 22 predicted proteins | sample 215371 | NCBI WGS metagenome assembly JRHI01 (sample SAMN02929681, study PRJNA255918) | sediment metagenome | biome: cave system; feature: Ice Cave; material: Sediment; isolation source: sediment from deep within a dark volcanic ice cave with no known source of... ...
TTGTCGGTTGAGCCCGGCGTTTCAACGCCGGGTACCGTTGCTGCCTGGCCCCCTCGCCGCCTCGCCGCCTGGCCGCCTGGCCGCCTGACGTGGCAACCCCTCGCTGAACCGTGCAACCCGTCCGAGGCTGAGCACGGGCGTAATGAACCTGATCTCAGCGTGAGGACACGAGAGCTCGTCGCAAGACGTCGGCGGCCATCAGGCCGGCGCGGCGCTGGATCTCGTCGAACGCCGAGCTCATCGCGAAGGATTCCTCGATGGCGAGCGCGCCGGTCAGGGCAACGGTCGTCGTTGCGGTGAGGACCGGGACGCTGGTCGGCTGAAGGTCGAGGGCGATGCCAAGACCGAGACGGGCACCGCTCCAGGTTGCCGCGTCCTCGGCCAGCTTGGCAGCCGGGGTTCCATCTGGCGGGGCGGCGATGCCGCCGAGCAAAACCCCGGCCGCCGCCGCTTCACTGGCCAGAAGCGCGGTGAAGCGGCCGCCGCCGCCGTGATCGACGACGGCGATGGTCAGGGCACGGGCGCGGAGCAGGTCCAGGAGGGCAGATGGGAGGGAAGTATCGTCGCGACCGTAGACAAAGCGGCGAAGGCGGCGCTCGACCTCCGCCGCGGTTTGGTCGCGGAGTGCCTCCGCTTCGGGTGCGGTCGGCGCGACCCCGGTGACCCGGACCTGGACGCCGTCGTCCTTCGCGTAGGTCGCCACGGAGGGATTCGGGGTCTGCACGAGATCGTCGAGCAGCTGCTCGGCGGCGGACTCGCCGATGCCGATTGTGCGGATCGTGACCGAGCGGACCGCGCGTTCAGGCAGGCGGTCGGCGAGCCGGGGGACCGCTTGGTCGCGCCACATCTTCGTCATCTCGCGCGGCACGCCGGGCATGGCGACGACGATCTTACGGTCCTGGCGGACGAACCAGCCGGGCGCGGTGCCGACTGGATTCGGGAGTGGCTCGGCGGACGGGATGAGCCAGGCCTGCTTGCGGTTCCGCACCGGCATCGTCAGGGCGCGGGTCGCGAAGAAGGTCTCGATCGTTTTGAGGAGGGCTGGCTCGACCACGGGCGTCTCGCCGATCGCGTCGGCGATCGCTTCCCGGGTCAGGTCGTCGTCAGTGGGGCCGACGCCGCCGGTGCAGACGACGAGGTCAGCCTCGGCCATCGCCGTCTGGATGGTACGCGCAATCCGAGAACGATCGTCGCCAACCTGCGTGACGTGGAGGAGCTCGATGCCGAGGCCGACGAGCTCCTGAGCGAGAAAGGTGGCATTGGTGTCGGTGAGGTGCCCGAGGATGAGCTCGCTGCCGATCGACAGGATATAGGCGCGCATCCGGGCCTCTCAGGCAACCACCGACGCGGCGAGCCGGGTCGACGGGGCTGGGTGAGCTTGGGAGGAGCGTTGGTACCCTCGGAGGGAATCGAACCCCCAGCCTTCTGGTTCGAAGCCAGACGCTCTGTCCGTTGAGCTACGAGGGCGCGAAATCTGGCGTATCTACGCCCGTTGTTGGCCCTTGGCCCAGCGTCCCAAAAACCCCAGCGCTTCTGTCTACTCCCCGCTGAACGCTTCTGTCTTCTTCGGAAGTATACCAGAGCGGCGGGGCGTTATCCCCGTGGTCATGGCATCTACCCATCCGGTAGAGTTGGTCAGTCTCGATTGTCTGGCGGTCCTGGCACTGCCTGCGGTGCCCACGTCGGCTCCCGCAACCCGAGTGCTGCCCGCACGGAACAACCCACGCCGGACACTCCACTCAGTTGTCCACCGTCGTGCAACCTACCGTCTTCCCGGTGGTCCGGTATAGCTTTTCCGTCCAGCATGCCGCCGAATCTTGACGGGATCGGGAGGCGGTGGGAGACTCTCGTCGCATCCAAAAGCCATACAATGCGAAACACAGTAGGCCCGTGCATCTACCGATCAAGGAGGAGAATGCGATGGCCGAGCCCAATCAGGTCACCGAGGGGACCGTGCGGACCTTGGCAGATCTCGCGGGTCTCCCGCTGCCCGCCGAGCGAGCGGCGCTGGTCGCGCCGGCGCTCGCCGTCTGGTGGAACTGGGCCGAGGAGCTCAACCGCAAGTTGCGCGAACCCGACCACTGGACGATCACGCCAATCCTGGTTCTGACCCATCCACCGACCACCGGAGGGGAGTAGTCGTGACCGTCACCGCCCGCGACCTGACCAACCTCACGCTCACCGAAACCGCCGGGCTGGTCCGCGCGAAGGAGGTGTCACCGGTCGAGCTCGTGGACGCCTGCCTCCGGCGCATCGAGCGTGTCGACGATCAGCTCAAGGCCTACATCGCCGTCTACGCCGACGAGGCGCGCCTTGTGGCGAAGGCCGCCGAAACGATGCTTGCGGCCGGGCACGTCCTCGGCCCACTGCACGGCGTCCCGATCGCGCTCAAGGACAACATCGCGCTCCGGGGTCTACGGACGACGGCTGGCAGCAAGGTGCTGGCCGGCTGGATCCCCGACGTGGATGCGACGGTTGCGGCCCGACTGAAGGGCGCCGGCGCCATCTTCATCGGCAAGACGAACATGCACGAGTTCGCCTGGGGCGGCACGACCAACAACCCGCACTACGGCACCTGCCGCAATCCGTGGGATCCCAGGCGCTTCCCGGCCGGATCGAGCGGCGGCTCCGGAGCGGCAGTCGCGGCGCGAACCTGCTTCGGCGCGCTCGGCACGGACACGGGCGGCTCGATCCGCCTGCCATCGGCCGTCAACGGCATCGCCGGCATCCGGCCGACCATCGGCCGGGTCAGTAACCACGGCGTCATCCCGCTCGCCTGGAGCATGGATACCGTCGGACCGATGGCGCGGACGGTCGAGGACTGCGCGCTGATGTTCAACGTTATCGCCGGCCACGATCCCAACGACGACGGCACCGCCTTCGAGCCGGTCGCCGACTACACTGCCGATCTCGGCCGCGGGGTCGCGGGGCTGCGCATCGGCGTCGTTCCGGGCTACTTCTTCCACCACCTCCAGCCGCCGGTCCACGACGCGGTCCAGCGGGCGCTGGCGACGTTTCGCGACCTGGGCACGACGGTGGTCGACGTCGACATCCAGAACATTCACGGCAATATCTCGGCCCAGCTCACGATCGAGTCGGCCGAGCCGAGCACGTACCACCAGCGCTGGCTGCGCGAGCGGCCGGACGACTACGGGGAGGACGTGCGCATGCTGCTGGAGATGGGGGAGCTACTCCTCGCCACGCACTATCTCCAGGCGCAGCGCTACCGGCGGCTCCTCCGCCGCGAGTTCCTGGAATCGTTCAAAACGGTCGACGTCTTCGTCTGCCCGACGCTGCCATTCACCGCGACGCCCGTGCGCGACACGACGGTCGTCATTGAGAACGGCGTCGAGGAAGACATGCTCTCGGCAATCATGCAGTTCACCGGCGTCCCGAGTCTGACCGGTTTGCCGTCGCTCAATGTTCCGTGCGGTTTCGATGACGATGGGCTGCCGATCGGGATGCAGATCATCGGCCGTCCCTTCGCCGAGGCGACCCTCTTCCGCGCCGGCGCCGCCTTCCAGACTGCGACCGACTTCCACACCCGGGCGCCTGCCATGTAGGGGCTCCCCTGCGAGGCCGGATCGATGAACCTCTGGTCCTTTCTGGAAGAGCATGTCGAACGGACACCGGAGAAGGAACTGCTCCGGTACCAAGACGTGCTCCAGACGTACGCCGAGTTTCACCGGGATGCACTGCGTGCCGCCTCGGCCCTGCGCAACGTGGGCGTGAGGGCCGGCGAGAGCGTCGGCGCGATGCTCGGCAACAATCCGGACCATCTGCACATCTGGTTCGGCCTGGCCCGCCTCGGCGCCGTCAGCGTGCCAATCAACGTCCACCTCAAGGGCGAGGGGATGGCCTACATCGTCGATCATGCTGAGGCGCGCGTGCTCGTCGTCGAGGAGGAGCTCGTGCCCCGCGTGCGCGCCCTACGGGAGCATTTGCCGCGGCTGCGCAGCATCGTCGTGGTTGGTGGTCGGGAAACGCCGGATGGTTGCCTCGGTTGGGCGGATCTGCTGAGCGGCGCCGGCGCAACCTGTCCGGGAATCGACGTGGCGGCGGAGGCGGTGAGCGCGATCCTCTACACCTCGGGGACGACCGGACCGCCGAAGGGCGCGATGCTCAGCCACCACGCTTACCTCAACTCGGCGGCGGCCTTCGCGGAGCAGTTCGTCGGGGCAACCGCGGACGACATCCTCTATACCTGTTTGCCGCTTTTCCATATCAACGCCCAGGCCCACACGGTCCTGCCCGCGATCCGCCAGAACGCGACGATGGCAATCGGCGACCGCTTCAGCGCCTCCGGCTTCTGGCCGGAGATTCGCGCCCACGGCGCGACGATCTTCAACTCGCTGGCGGCGATGATCCCGATCCTCTGCAAGCAACCACCGAGCACCGACGATCGCAACCACCGGGCCCGGCTGACCGCCTGCGCCGCGACGCCGAAAGATGTCTGGCTCCAGTTCGAGGAGCGGTTCGGCGTGCGGGTGATCGAAGGCTACGGACTGACCGAGACCGCCGGTTTCTGTATCAACAACCCGCGTCATGCCGTCCGCGTCGGCTCAATCGGTGTGCCAATGGATTTTGTCGAGGCAAGGATCGTCGACGCTCAGGACCAGCCCCTGCCGCCGGGCCGGCCCGGGGAAATCGCAATCCGCTCCCATCGCCCGCACGCATTCATGGAGGGCTACGCCAAGATGCCGGCGGCGACGGCGGAGGCGATGCGGAGTGGCTGGTTCCACTCCGGTGACCTGGGGTCCGCCGACGCCGACGGATACCTCTTCTTCGTCGATCGCATCAAGCAGAGCATCCGCCGCCGCGGCGAGAACATCTCCTCGTGGGAGGTCGAAAAGGTCGTCAATGCCCATCCCGCGGTGTTGGAATCGGCTGCCGTTGGAGTGCCGTCCGAATTGGGTGAGGAGGAGGTGAAGGTCTGCGTCGTCGTCCGATCCGGGGAGAAGGGCGACCCGGCCGCGCTCATCGCCTGGTGCGAGGAGCGGATGGCCTACTTCATGGTTCCCCGGTACGTCGAGTTCCGCGACGCGCTGCCGAAAACCGCGACGGAGCGCGTCGAGAAGTACAAGCTCAAGCAGGAAGGCATCGGAACCGCGTGGGATCGGACAACTGGCCAGACGTCGGTGGTGGGGGCGCAGGAAGCGAACGAGCAGGCCCACAGCTGACGCGTAGACGAAGGAGAAACACATGTCCCGGAATGGAACGCACCGCTGGCTGTCCGGGCTGGTGATCGTCGCCATCCTGATCACCATGTCGACTGCGCCGCTGGCGCAGCAGGCGGCGGCTCAGGACACGATCACGGTCGGGAGCATCCTCGACGCCAGCGGCGGGCTGGAGATCTACGGCCTGCCGATGATCGACGCGACGAAGATGGCGATCGACGACATTAACACCAACGGCGGGGTCCTCGGCAAGCAGCTCAAACTGGTCGAGTACGATAGCCAGTCCGACGTCAACAAGAACGCTCAGTACGCCACCCAACTGATCCTGCAAGACAAGGCCGCGGTGATCATGGGCGGCATCACCAGTGCCTCCCGCGAGGCGATGCGCCCGATCATCGACCGCAACAAGCAACTCTACTTCTACAACGAGCAGTACGAGGGGGGCGTCTGCGACAAGTTCGTTTTCAACACTGGCGTCGTGCCCGAACAGCAGATCAGCACCCTCTTGCCCTGGGCGATCAAAACCTACGGGCCGAAGATCTACACCATCGCCGCCGACTACAACTACGGCCACATTTCCGCCGACTGGGTCAAGCTCTACGCCAAGCAGAACGGCGGCCAGGTGATCCAGACCGACTTCATCGACCTGAGCGTCTCCGACTTCGGGGCGACGCTGAGCAAGATCCAGGAAGCGCAACCCAACGTCATCGTCTCGCTGTTGGTCGGCGGCAACCACATCGCCTTCTACCGCCAGTGGGCGGCGGCCGGCCTCAAGACGAAGTACCCGGTCGTCTCCCCGACGTTCGGCCTCGGCAACGAGCACGTGACCCTGGCGCCGCAGGAGGCCGCGGGCATCGTCGTCTCCTATCCCTATTACCAGGAACTGGCTAACCCCACCAACAGTGCCTTCGTCCAGGCGTGGCACAAGAAGTACGGCAACGACTACGCCTACATCACGGACTCGGCAAACGTCGTCTGGACAGGGTGGCACCTCTGGGCGATGGCGGTCAAGAAGGCCGGCTCGCTTGACCGCGCCAAGGTCGTCGCCGCGCTTGAGGGCGGGCTGTCGTTCGACGCGCCGGAAGGCACCGTCAAGCTCGATCCGCAGACCCATCACTTGGTCCACAACGTCCACCTCGCCAAGGTAAACGGCAACCACGGCTTCGACTTGATCCAGTCGTTCGACGCGGTCGCGCCGACTTGGAACCAATCGGTTTGCGACCTCATCAAGAAGCCGGACACGCACGAGCAGTTCACGCCGCCGACGCAGTAGCGCCGACCTTTCGGCGCCGGCTGGGCTCCCCTCCCCCGCTTGTGCCTGCAATCTCGGGGACCAACGGGGGAGGGCGCGGTCTTGTTGGAATGCATGTCGCTTGGAGTGACAGCATGCACTTCGACCAGGCGATCGACCGCACGATTTCTATCCTCTTCAGCGTGTCGACACTGGTGGTCGTCGCGCTGGGACTGGCGGTCATCTTCGGGATGATGCGGATCATCAACCTCGCGCACGGCGAGTTCATGATGGTCGGCGCCTTCGCCACGCTCTGGGGGACGCGGCACGGGCTGAGTCTGTGGCTGGCGATGCTCCTAGCGCCAGTGGCCGTCGGGCTGTTTGGGCTGGTGGTCGAGCGGACGATCATCCGGCGGCTCTACGGGCGGATCCTCGATACGATGCTGGCAACGTGGGGACTGAGCCTCGTCATGGTCCAGCTCGTCGTCATCTTGTTCGGACCGTCGACGCACGGCATCGCCACGCCCCTCGGCAGCCTCCGCATCGGCAGCTATTCCGAGTCCGCGTACTCGCTGTTCCTGATCGCGATCACCGCCGTTCTGCTGGTGGTGACCTATCTGGTCTTTACCCGCACCGGCTACGGCGTGATGGCGCAGGCGACGACGGAGCTGCCCGAGATGGCGGCTGCGCTCGGCATCGACGCCGAGCGGGTGAACATGATCACGTTCGCCTTCGGCTCGGCACTGGCGGGGGCGGCGGGCGCCGTCCTCGCCCCGATCACCGGCGTGGTCCCGACGATGGGGGTCGCCTATGTCGCCAAGGCGTTCATGACCGTCATCGTCGGTGGACCCGCGGTGCTGACCGGGTCGGGCACGGCCGCGGCGCTGCTGGGCGGGGTTGACAACGCCGTCACCTACTGGACGACCTCGTTCTACGGACAGGGCACCCTGCTGATCGTCGCCATCGTCCTGCTTCGCGTGATGCCGCGCGGGCTCTCCGGCAGCTGGAGACGGCAATTGTGACGGCCGGAGTGTTTCGATGGGAGGGCCGGAACGCACGCTTGGTGCCTCCGATCCTGGTGACGGCCGCGGTGGTCGCGCTCGGTTGGGTGCAGAACGACTTCCAGCTCTACCGCTCGACCGGCTGGCTGATCTTCGGGATTTTGGCCTTGAGTCTCGATCTGGTCTGGGGGCAGGCCGGTATCTTCAGCTTCGGGCAGACCGCCTTCTTTGGCATCGCTGGCTATGCCTACGGCGCTATCTCGATCAACTACTTCGACCAGACCGGCGAAAGCTCGACGGCGATCCTCGGCGCGGTCGCGATCGCGGCGGCGGTCGCTGCGGTCCTCGGCTACTTCGTCTTCTACGGTCGGGTCAGCGACGTTTATGTGGCGATCATCACCCTGGCCTTCACGCTCGTGCTCTTGACCTTCTTCGGCAGCACGGCCGATCCCAAGTACCACATCGGCAGCGCCCAGTTCGGCGGCTACAACGGGATGAACGGCGTCCTCCCGTTGATCCTGGGCATCCCCTGGTGGTGGGCTCGCTTCCTGACGGTGCGGGAGACCTACCTCTTCCTCGCGCTGCTAGCCGGCGGCGTCTACGTGCTGCTCCTGGTGCTGCTCAGGTCGCCCTTCGGGCGGGTGTTGCGGGCAATTCGCGAGAACGAGTTGCGGACGGAGTTGCTCGGGTACGACACGCGCCGCTTCAAGCTGCTGGCTTTCGCGCTCGGCGGCGCGCTTGCCGGACTGGCCGGCGCGCTCTTCGCCGGGCGCGGCTACTTCATCAGTCCCTCCGTTTTCACCCTGACACAGGCGGCGCTCGTCGTGATCTGGGTCCTCGTCGGGGGACGTGGCACGCTCTCCGGCGCGTTTCTCGGCGTGGTCCTCGTCGAGTACCTGTCGAGTGAGCTCGGGCGGCGCACCTCGAATACCCCGCTCTTCCTGGGTGGTGTCCTGATCCTCTTCGTCCTCCTCATCCCCAACGGCCTGATGTCGGGGACGGATGCCGTCCGCGCGTGGCTTCGAGATCGGGTGCGGCCGGAACCGGCGCCCGCCGTCGCCGCGCCGTCGGTCGGGCCGGCGCCGGCTCCGAGGAATGGCTTGCTGCGCTCGATGCCATCGCCAGCGGAATCGGACGGCTGCGTGCTCGAGACGCGGGACTTGAGCGTCTCCTTCGGCGGGCTGAAAGCGGTCGACGGGGTGAACGCGCGGTTCGGCGGTGGGCTGCACTGCCTGATCGGTCCGAACGGCGCGGGCAAGAGCACGTTCTTCAACCTGCTTATCGGGCGTCACCGGCCGACGGCCGGGCGCATCCTCTACCAGGGTCATGACATCGCCCGCCTGGAGTTGCACGAACGGGCGCGGCGCGGCATCGGGATCAAGCTTCAGGTGCCGAGCGTCTACGGCCGGTTGAGCGTTGAGGAGAACGTCTGGTTGGCGGCTTACGTGTGCTTCCGTCGCACGAAGCCGGCGACGGTGAGGGCGCGCGAGGTGCTGGCGGAGGTCGGCCTACAGGCGCGTGCCGGCGATCTGGCCGCGCATCTGTCGCACGGCGAGCAGCAATGGCTGGAAATCGGAATGGTGCTCGCGACCGAGCCGGCGCTGATCCTCCTCGACGAGCCGACTGCCGGGATGACGCACGAGGAGAGGGCGCGCACCGTCGATCTGGTGACGGCCCTGGCCTCACGCACGACGGTGGTGGTGGTAGAGCACGACATGGAGTTCGTGCGGCAACTGCGAGCGCCGGTGACGGTCTTGCACCAGGGTCGCATCTTCAGGCAGGGATCGCTCGATGAGCTGCGTCGTGACGAAGCAGTCCTCGACATCTACCTCGGACGTCGCGCCCATGCTGCGGGTTAGAGACCTGCGCGCCGGCTACGGCCGGATCGAGGTCCTCTCGGGGATCGACCTGCAAGTCGGCCGAGGCGAGATCGTCGCCGTCCTCGGCCGCAACGGCTCCGGCAAGACGACGCTGCTGCGCTCCATTGTCGGTCTCACGGAAGCACGCGCGGGCAGCATCGAGCTCAACGGGCGCGGCGACCTGGCGCGTCGTCCGGTCCACGAGCGGGCCCGCGGCGGCCTCGCCTACGTGCCGCAGGGACGGCAGATCTTCCCCCGCCTGTCGGTGCGCGACAACCTGCGCGCCGCCGCGCTCGCGACGGGTCGGGACCCTGAGGATGGCGTGACGACGATGCTGGACGAGTTCCCGATCTTAGAAGCGAAACTCCACGCCCGCGGATCGAGCCTCAGTGGCGGCCAGCAGCAGATCTTGGCCCTCGCCCGAGCGTTGATCGCGAGACCTCGCGTGCTCCTCCTGGACGAGCCGACGGAGGGCATCCAGCCATCGATCGTCGACACGATCCTGACCAAGGTGCGCGAGATCAACCAGACTCACGGCGTGGCAATCGTCCTGGTGGAGCAGAATCTGGAGTTCGTCGCCGAGCTGGCGAGCCGCGCCTACGTGATGGTCCGCGGCCGCTTTGTCTTGGAATTGCCGCCGCACGAGATCGTTCGTCGCCGCGATATCCAGCACGAGTACCTAGGTGTGTAGATGACGGCCGGGAATGGGGCTGGTTGTTAAAGGATGCCGGCTGTTGGGTCGCAACAGGGCCATTTCAACGTCGTGGGGGAGGGGAAGAATGGCCGGCGGAGGCGGCGTGTGGTGCTCGCATCGTCGACGGTTTTGGTCGGGTTTGGGCGGCGCTGCGTCCGCTTGGCCGGGCCGATGGACACCGCCGGGCCCGCGGTGAGGTCGATCTGCTGCCGGAGGTCGGTTGACGGGACGACCGCATGCGTTAGGATGTCACAGGAAATCCGGTAGCATTGTTCAGACTCGCTGGACGGCGCAAGAGGCTGGGAGCATGAAGTTCGGGATCGCGCTACCGAGCTGCACAGAGGGGCTCTGCTACCCCGTGCCCTTCACCAGTCCGGAGGTGCTGGTCCGGATCAGCGTCGAGGCGGAGCGGCTCGGCTACGACTCGGTCTGGTGCAACGACCACCTCACCACCCAGCGCTACGTCCGCCAGAAATGGCCGCAGCCGCCGAGCTATTACGATCCGTTCGTGGCGTTGTCGTTCGTCGCGGCGGCCACGAAGCGGGTGCGGCTGGGGACCAGCATCATCGTCCTGCCGATGCGCGAGCCGGTCGTCGTCGCCAAGCAGGCTGCTACGCTGGACGTCTTCTCCGGCGGCCGGCTGATCCTCGGCGTCGGCGTCGGCGCCTACCGCGAGGAATTCGAGGCAGTCATGCCCCGGCAGCGCGGCGCCCGGCGGGGCGAGATGGTCGACGAGGGTATCCAAGCCGTGCGCGTCCTCTTCACCGAGCGCGATGCCGACTTTCGCGGCACCCACTACGAGTTCCATGACGTCCAGATGTACCCGAAGCCGCTCCAAAACCCGCTCCCGATCTGGGTCGCCGGCAACAGCCCGCAGGTCGCCGACCGGGCAGGCCGCTGGTGCGAGGGCTACCTGCCCGCCGTCCTGCCGCCGGCGCCACTCCGCGAGGCGGTGGGGCGGTTGCGCCAGGTGGCGACCGAGGCAGGTCGCGACCCCGACGCGATCGAGATCGCGCCGCAGTTCGTGATGACCATTGCGCCGACGCACGAGGCGGCGGTCGCGCGGTTCCGGGAGAGCTGGCTCTACCACCATCTGCTGTCGCTGAAGACCTCGACGTTGAAGGACCTCGAATTGGAGGACATCGAGCGGAACAACCTGATCGGCACCCCGGCCGAGATCGTCGCCAAGATCGAGGAGTTCCGCGACGCTGGAGTGACGAACTGCGCCTCGATGGCGATCAGCACCTCGACGGTCGAGGACCTGATCGCGCAGATGCAGAGCTTCGCCGAGGAGGTGATGCCGCATGTCGCTCGGATCGCCGCGGTCGAGGAGGGCGCATGAGTGTCCGCGGCAAGGTCGCCGTCGTCACCGGCGCCGGTTCGGGGATCGGCCGCGCGATTGCCCTCGCCCTGGTTGGCGAAGGGGCGCGAGTGGCCGCCGTCGACCTCAACGCGGCGTCTGCCGAGGAGACGGCGCGATCGATCACCGAGGCAGGCGGGGAGGCGACGGCGGTCACGGCCGACGTCACGAGCGCCGAGCAGGTTCGGGCGATGGTCGACGGCGTCACGGAGCGCTACGGGACCATCGACATCCTCGTCAACAACGCGGGCCTCGACCACGGCATCCAGCGCATCGTCGACCTGCCCGAGGAGCTGTGGGACCGGGTGATGGCCGTCAACGGGAAGGGACCGTTCCTCTGTGCCAAGCACACGCTGCCGGTGATGCTGCGGGCCGGGGGCGGCGCGATCGTTAACGTCGCCTCGGACCTCGGATACATCGTCGTGCCCGGGCTCGGGGCCTATTGCGCGTCAAAGGGCGCGCTCTTGCAATTGACGCGCGTTCTCGCTGCTGAGTATAGTAAGGAGCACATCCGGGTTAATGCCGTCTGTCCGACCATGATCGATACGCCCATGGCGCGTCGCACGCTGGCGACGAATGCCGACCCCGACGCCTGGTTGCGAGAGATCGAGCAAAGCATTCCCCTCGGACGGATCGGACGGCCCGACGAGATCGCGCGCGTCGTCGTCTTCCTGGCCTCCGAGGACGCGAGTTACATGACCGGCAGCATCGTCGCTGCAGACGGCGGCCGGTCGATCCTCTGACGTGCGACCTTCGCCGGATGGGTGCGATGATCGTTGACGCCCACAGCCACGTCGGCTACTCAAAGATCTTCACCGCAGGCATCACCGAAGATCTCCTCCTCGGCACGATGGAGGAGCACGGCATCCAGGCGACCGTCGTCATGCCCGCCGCGGGCTCCGATCCGACCCCGACCCACGACGCGATTGCCCGCTTGGCCGAGCAGCACCCCGGCCGCGTCTTCGGGATGATGAGCATGACCCCGCTGATCGGCGAGGAGGCCTATGCCAAGGAGTTCTGGCGCTGCCGCAACGAGCTGGGGTTCGTCGCGGTCAAGATCCACCCGCTCGCGCACGCGGTCGCGCCGAACGCCCCCGTCTGCGACCTCGTCTTCGAGCTCGCCGCCCAGGCAGGCATCCCGGTCATGGTCCACACTGGCCTCGGCGTGCCGTTCGCGCTGCCGTCGCTCTTGATCCCGCGGGCGCGCCAGTACCCCGATTTGCCGATCATCCAGGCCCATGCCGGGTTCGCCGTCTACACGGCCGAATCGATCATCGTCGCGCAAGAATGCCCCAATACCTACCTGGAGCCGTCGTGGTGCACGGCCGGCGACATCAAGCGGATGGTGACGATGTTCGGCGCCGACCGCGTGATGTACGGCGGCGACCTGCCGTCGAACGTGCCGGTCGAGCTCGCCAAGTTCCGGCACATCGGTCTCGGCGACGAGGAGTATCGCAAGTGCCTCGGCGGAACGGCGATCAAGGTCTTCAAGCTTCCGATCGAGCAGGTCGATTGAGCGGGATCGGTCGGTGAGCGTGACGAGCTAACGGCTTCGGATGGCCCGCTCCATGCGGAGCGGTCGCGGCAGATCGGAGGAGTACCGTGGAAGAGTCTCGGACGACCGATTTCGTTCAGGCACTGCAGGAGGGCCGCCTGGACCGGCGCGATTTCATGCGCCTCTCCAGCGGCGGTCTGTTGGCGGCGCTCTTCGGCGCCCACGCGCTGGCGAACGCAAACGGGGCGGCGGCCCAAAACGCGAACAGCAAGCTCATCGTCGTTTACGAATCCGAGCCGACGAACCTCGACCCCCACGCCTTCGGCAGCAAGGGCGACGACGCGATCCGGATGAGCCTGGTCAACCAACTCATCCGGCGCACGACCAAGCCGGGTCAGTACCCGAACACCTGGGAAAACACCGACAAGTTCGAGGGTGCGCTCGCCGAGTCCTGGAACGACGACTCCGCTAACAAGAAGGTCGTCTTCAAGCTCAAGCAAGGCATCAAGTTCTCCAACGGCGAGGTGATGACCTCGGACGACGTGAAGTGGTCGTTCGACCGCGCGATGCAGTCGCCGACCTCCTACGTCGGGCAGCTCTTCGGCATGCTGACGATCACCAAGCCGGAGCAAATCGTGGCGCCGGACCCGGCGACGATCGAGCTGCACTACGGGAAGCCCAACCCCTTCGTCTGGGACCTGATGTCGATCACGGTCACGGCCATCCTCAACAAGAAGGCCTACGTGGAGCACGCCACGAGCGACGACAAGTGGGCGACCAAGTGGGCGGCGACGAATCTGGTCAGCACCGGGCCCTACGTCATCAAGGAATCGACCCGCGGCGTGCAGGTCGTGCTGGCGCCGAACCCGCACCACTGGGAAGCCGGCTCGCCCAAGAACCAGCAGGCCGTCGTCAAGGTCGTGGCGAATCCCTCCGACCGTCTGCTGCTGCTGAAGAGCGGCGACGTTGACGTGGTCCGGGGCATCGCCTTCAAGGACTTGAAGGGGCTGGAGGGCCAGCCGGGCAGCAAGCTCCTCAACTACCCGACCACCGAGGTCTGGTGGATGGGGATGAACGGGAAGGTCGCCCCCTTCGATAACAAGCTGGTCCGCCAGGCGGTCGCCTGGGCGTTCCCGTATCAGGACATCCTCAACAACGTCTGGTACGGCTACGCCGACCCGATGACGAGCCCGATTCCGCAGGGCATGCCGACCCACGACGGCAGCCACTGGGTCTACAAAACGGACATCGAAAAGGCGAGGACGCTCCTCGCCCAGGCAGGGCACCCGGACGGCTTCGAAACACGAATCGTCGTCAATCCGGCCAACGTCGAGGACTCCGCCTCGGCGGTCTGGATCCAATCGGGGCTGGCCAAGGCGGGGATCAAGGTCACGATCGACAAGCAGGCGGAAGCCGCCATCAACGACACCCTCTTCACCAAGCGCGACGCGCCGCTCTTCCTGTTCAACTGGATCTCCTACGTCAACGACCCGTACTACCATGCATACTGGCTGCTCAAGTCGGACGCCGGCACCAACTTCAGCAACTTCGGCACACCCCGCATCGACGAACTGATCTCGACCGGCATGTACGAGACCGACCCCGCCAAGCGGGAGGCGATGTCCAAGGAGTTCCAGGCGATCTGGGCCGACGAAGTGCCCTGGATCTACCTGGGACAGCCGCGCGTCGTCTTCGCCACCACCGACAAGGTCCAGGGCTTCGCCTACTTCTTCGACGAGATCATGCGGTTCTGGTTCATGTCCAAGACCGCTTAACATTGGCGCGCCGCCCGGACGATCGATCGTCCGGGCGGCGCGCCCCGCCGGCACCCGCCCTGGGAATCGCGAGATGAACCTCTCCCGCCACGTCGCCCAACGAACCATGCTCTCGATCGTCTCGCTCTTCGGCGCGATCCTCTTCACGTTTTTCATGACCCATATGCTGCCGGGCAATCCGGTTCTGGTCCGCGCCGGGTACAAGATCCCAGAGACGATCAAAGCCCTCGAACAGCAGATGGGCCTCGACAAGCCTCTCCCCGTGCAGTTCAAGGACTACATCACGGGCTTGGCCTACGGCAACCTCGGGCAGAGCTGGTTCACGGGCAATCCGGTGACGACGGACCTGCGGGAGCGTCTGCCGGCCAGCTTGGAGCTTGCCCTCTTCAGCACGATCCTGGCCCTGACGATCGGATTGCCGCTCGGAATCGTCAGCGCGACGAAGCGCGACAGCGCCTGGGACCATCTGTCGCGCATCCTCGGCGTCGTCAGCATCTCGATGCCGGTCTTCTGGCTCGGCCTCCTGCTGATCTACGTCTTCTACTACCGCTTTCACTGGGCGCCCGCGCCGATGGGCCGCTTCACCACCTTCGGCGAGCCGCCCCACAAGGTGACCGGTCTCCTGACCGTCGACAGCCTGATTGCCGGCGACCTCGTTGCCTGCAAGGACGCCTTGCGCCACCTGCTCCTGCCTGGGATCACCCTCTCGCTGGTCGTCATGGTGCCCATCATGCGGATGACGCGTGCGACGATGATCGAAGTGATGGGCCAGTCCTACATCCGCACCGCGCGGGCGGCCGGGCTCTCCTCGCGCCAGATCGTCTTCCAGGACGCGCTCCGGAACTCGCTGATCAACATCCTGACGATCTCCGGCATGGTCCTCGGCTACCTGATCGGGGGAGCCGTGCTGGTCGAAAAGGTCTTCTCCTGGCCCGGTCTCGGGCAGTATGTCTGGAACGCGATGCTGCAGAACGATTACGCCGCCGTCCAGGGGTTCATGCTGGCGGTGACGACGATCTACATCGTCATCAACTGGGCGATTGACTTGCTCTACGGCGTGATCGATCCGCGCGTGCGGGTATGAGCCGCTAGATACGTCCGACGGAGGCACGATGGCGGCGACGGCCGAGGTCGCGGATCGCGCGTTTGTTTTTCCGGCGTCACGACGGCGCGAGCGCTGGCGCTACGGTTGGTACGTGTTGCGGCGCAGCCCGAGCGGTTTGCTCGGGCTGGCCCTGCTGGCGATMGTGCTCTTCGCCGCGGCCTTCGGGCCGAGCCTCTGGACACTCGACCCGGCGGCGACGGACCCCGCCAACACGATCGTGGCACCGAACGCCGACCACCCGTTCGGGACCGACAACTACGGGCGGGATCTGCTCGCGCGCACGTTCCATGGCGCTCGCCTCGACCTCGGCGTGGCGGTCGTGGTCGCTCTCGTCGCGACCGTCGTCGGCACCCTCGCCGGCGTGGCGTCCGGGTATCTGGGAGGCCGCGTCGATCAGGTCGTGATGCGCGTCACCGACGTCCTGATGGCCTTTCCCGGGTTCATCCTCGCGATCGGCATCGCGGCCGTCCTCGGCAACGACATCCGGAACGTGATCACCGCCGTCGCGGTCGCCTATACGCCGGTGATGATCCGCGTCGTTCGGGCTCACACGCTCGGGCTGCGTTCGGCTCAGTACATCACGGCATCGAAGGCCATCGGCACCTCCTCCTGGCGGATCATGCGCTCGCATCTGGTACCCAACACGCTCTCGCCGATCCTCGTCCAGACGACGCTCTTCATGGCCTGGGCGGTGCTCGACACGGCGGGTCTGAGCTTCATCGGCGTTGGCATTCGCCCACCGACGGCCGAGCTCGGCGCGATGACCGCGGAGGGAGCGGAGTTCGTCGTATCCGGATCGTGGTGGTACGCGCTCTTCCCCGGCATCGTGATCATGGCGCTCGTGCTCGCGTTCAACCTGCTCGGGGACGCGCTGCGCGATATCCTCGACCCCCACCTCCGTTAGGCCCCCGCATGACGCAGACCCAACCGCTGCTCGCCGTCGAAGACCTCTCGATCGACCTCCAGACCTTTCGGGGTCGGGCCAGGGTCGTGGATCGCGTCTCGCTGACGATTCAGCCCGGCGAAACGCTTGGGCTCGTCGGGGAGAGCGGGTCGGGCAAATCGCTCACGGCGATGGCGATGCTGCGCCTGCTGCCGCGGGCGGCGCGGATCACCGGCGGTCGCATCCTGTTCGAGGGCAAGGATCTCCTTGCCGCACCGGAGACCGATCTGCAGGCGATCCGGGGCTCGCGCATCGCGATGATCTTCCAGACCTCCGTCCTGGTCCTCAACCCGCTGATGCGCGTCGGCGACCAGATCGCGCGCGTCTGCCGTGCGCACCGGGGCATGGACAAGGAGGCGGCGCGCGCGCGCGCGGTCGAGATGCTCCGCCAGGTCGGCATCGCCGGGCCGGAGCGGGTTGCCCGCAGCTACCCGCACCAGCTCAGCGGCGGCATGATCCAACGCTCGCAGATCGCGCTGATGATGGCCCCCGAGCCACGGCTGCTGATCGCCGACGAGCCCACGACCGGTCTGGACGTGACGACCGAGGCCCAAATCTTCGACCTCCTCAGCACCGTGCGGGAATCGACGGGCGTCTCGATCCTGCTCATCAGCCACGACCTCGGCACGGTCGCCGAGAACTGCGACCGGGTCGCGATCATGCACGGCGGTCACATCGTCGAAACCGGGCGAACACGGGCGATCTTCAAGCAACCACGGCACCCGTACACGCGGGCGCTGCTTGCCTCCATCCCGCGCGCGGATCGGGCGGCCCTGCTCGACTCTCCCCTCCGTGGGCAGGCGCCCGATGTCTTCGTCCTACCGGAACAGGGCTGCCGGTTTGCGATGCGCTGCCCGGCGGTCATGGAGATGTGCATAGCGGAGCGACCGCCGCTGGTGGAAACAGAGGACGGGCATACCGTGCTTTGTCAACTCTATCGTCCTCAACCAGCCGGGCAGCTTCAGGAAGCCCACGCCGATGGTTGAGCCGCTGCTCCAAGTCCGCGACCTCCGTAAGGAGTTCCCCGTTCCGACCGGCGTCTTCGACGGCGCCGTCGGCCGGCTACGAACGCGTCTCCGACCGCGCCGCCCGACGAACGGGGTTCCCCAACCCCCCGTTCCGCCCCGCGTGCGCAGCGTCAAGGCGCTGGACGGCGTGAACCTCGATGTGCGCTCTGGTGAGGTCGTCGGCATCGTCGGCGAGAGCGGCTGCGGGAAGTCGACGCTCGCGGCCTGCATCCTCAAGCTGGTGGAGCCGACGAGCGGCGAGATCCGTTTCGACGGGCAGGATCTCGGCGGACTTAGCGGCGATGCGCTCAAGCGGTTCCGCCAGGCCACGCAGGTCGTCTTCCAGGACCCGACCGCGTCGCTCGATCCCCGCTGGGCGGTGGCGGAATCCCTGGCCGAACCGCTCGAAGTCCATGGCCTCGCCAGGGGTCGCGAGCTCCGCGAACGGCAACTCGACCTGATCGCGGACGTCGGGCTGCGCCCTGACCATCTCACGCGCCTGCCGCACGAGTTGAGCGGCGGCGAGAAGCAGCGTGTCTGCATCGCCCGCGCCTTGGGAACCCGACCGCGCCTGCTGGTTCTCGATGAACCGACCTCGGCACTCGATGCCTCGACGCGCATCCACATCCTGAAGCTGCTCGTGGACCTCAAGCGCGAGCACAACATGACCTACGTGCTCATCTCCCACGACCTGAGCGTGGTCCGTGCGGTCTGCGACCGGGTGTTCGTGATGTATCTCGGCCAGGTGGTCGAAATCGGCGCCACCGAGGCGATGTTCGAGCTGCCGCTCCATCCCTATACCGAGGCGTTGCTCTCGGCCATCCCGGTCCCCGACCCGGACGTCAAGAAGGAGCGCGTCCGCCTGCGCGGTGAGGCCGGACTGACGGCGCTGCTCGGCTGCCGTCTGGCCCCCCGTTGTCCGAAGGCGACCGACGAGTGCAAGGTCCGGCCGCAACGGCTGATTCCCTGGCGGGACGGTCGGCCGGTCGCCTGTCACCGCATCACCGACGGCGAGATCGACCCCGTTCCGGTCCTGCGGCACGACGCGGTTGCAGGTCCGGCGCCGTAAACCGGCATTTCGTCACGTCGGCTCGGTGTGGCGTCATGGTTGGTCAATCTGGATGGAGGAGGAAGCGTGCTCATCAACGAACGACGCGCGGCGGCCGTGATGGACGAGGCCGGGATCGAGGGTCTCGTTGCCACCCGGCTGGAGAACGTCTACTACCTGAGCGGAGTCTGGAACGTCGGCCAGACGATGTTTCCCTTTGATGCCCAGACGTATGCCGTCGTGTGGCGTGACCGCCTGCGCGAACCGATGGTCGTGATCGGTCTGGGCGATGCGGACCAGACGATGGGCGCCTTCCCTGGCTTCCGGGGCGGCATCGCCTACGGCACCTTCTTCCGCGAGGTGCGGGGCAACCCGCTGGACGAGCGCGAGACCCGGCTCAAGACGGCGATGCTCGACCCCGCGCCGCGCAAGGATGCGCTCGAGGCGCTGGTTGCGGTCCTGGAGGAGATGGGGCTGGCCGACAAGGCGATCGGGCTGGACGAGACGGTCTTCCCCGCCACCTGGCGTCCCGAGCTCGAGCGCCGGCTGCCAAAGCTGCGCGTCAAGGAAGCCGCGGCGCTCTTCCGTAAGATCCGGATGGTCAAGACCGAGGAGGAGATCCGGCGCCTCCGCCGCGCCGCCGAGATCACCGAGCAGGCGATCCAGGCGGCGACGGCGGGCGCTCGAGAGGGCACGACGGAGCGCGAGGTCGTCCGTGCCTACCAGCACGCGATCATCGACCAGGGCGGGCGGCCGACCTTCAATCTGATTCGCTTCGGGCGCAACGCCGTCTTCGGCCAACTCCCGGGGGACGACACCCCGCTGCGGCCGGGAGATTCGATCTGGTTCGACGTCGGCTGCCTCTTCAAGGGCTACTGGTCGGACCTGGCGCGGATCTCTGTTCTCGGCGAGCCGTCGGAGCAAATCCGGCGCTACTACGCCGCTTCATTGAAGGGCGAGGACCACGGCATCGCCTACGTCCGACCCGGCGTGACCGCCGAGGACATCTTCGAGACGACGGTCAACGCCGTCCGTGAGGCCGGCATCGGTCACTACCGCCGCCAGCACGTCGGGCACGGCATCGGCGTCGAGGTCTATGACCCGCCGTTGCTCGCACCCGGCCGGAAGGACGGGATCGAGGTCGGCATGGTTATCAACTTTGAAACGCCGTACTTCGAGCTCGGCTGGGGCTCCGTCCACGTCGAGGACCCGTTTGTCGTCCGCGAGGCTGAGAACGAGCTGTTGACCTCCACGAGCCGCGAACTTCAGGTGATTCCGGTCTGAATGGTGCATCCGGCAGGTCCCTGTGGCTCCAAAGCCGCCTCCGGACGCGGGGCTCAACTCCCGCGCTCACCCAACAATCCCGACTGAAGCCGGCTGACGGGAAGGGGCGAGAGGTCGCTCGGGAAGCCCAGGATGACGAAGAGGGCGTTGGTGAATGAGCCAGGTAGACGGGCCGCTGTGACGATCGCCGGACGAGCGGCCGATACGCCTGGAGAAAGGAGAGATCGATGAGCTACTTGACCGGACTGAAATGCGTGCGCTGCGGCGCGAACTATCCCGTCGAGCGGATGTTCCAAGGGTGCCCGAAGCACGACGGCGATCGTGTCGCCAACGTCAGCCCGACCTACGACTACGACGCGATCCGGCGGGCGTTCTCGCGGGAGACGCTGCGGGACCGGCCGCCGACGATGTGGCGGTATCACGAGTTCCTGCCGCCGGACGAGGCCGACATCGTCACGATCGGCGAAGGCTTCACGCCCCTCGTTGACTGCCTCACCCTCGGCAAGCGGATCGGGCTGCCGAAGCTCTACGTCAAGGACGAGGCGCGCAACGCCACCTGGTCCTTCAAGGACCGGATGGCTTCGGCCGCGCTCTCGATGGCGAAGCGCTTCGGCGCGGAGGTGGTGACGGCGTCCTCGTCGGGCAACGGCGGTTCCGCGACCGGTGCCTACGCCGCGCGGGCCGGTCTCGAAAGCGTTATCTTCTCCACCCAGCAGTTCCCGCTGGCGATGAAGGTGCAGATGCAAGCCTACGGCAGCAAGCTGATCGCCTGCCCGACGATCCAGGATCGGTGGAGCATGGTCAAGCTCTGCGTCGAGCAGCTCGGCTGGTACCCGACAGCGGGGTTCAACATGCCGATGATCGGTTGCAACCCCTACGGCGTCGACGGCTACAAAACGCTCGCCTTCGAAATCGTCGAGCAACTCGGCTGGCATGCACCCGACATCGTCGCGATGCCGGTCGGCGGCGGCGACGCCTTCTACGGCGCCTGGAAGGGTTTCCAGGAGTGGCACGCCCTCGGCTACATCGACAAAGTCCCGCGCATGATCGCGGCCGAGGTCTTCGGCTCGTTGACCAACGCGGTGGCGAAGGGCCTCGACTACGTCGAGCCGGTGCCGTACGGCCCGACCGTCGGTATCTCGGCGGGGACCTACACGAGCACCTACCAGGCGCTCAAGGTCTTGCGCGATTCGAACGGCATCCCGCAGCGGATCGGCGACGACGGTATGATCGCGATGCAGCGCGCGCTTGCCACGACGGAAGGCATCTACGCCGAGATGTCATCGGTTCTGAGCGTGGCCGCCGCCAAGAAGCTGGCGGAGGATGGGGTGATCGGTGATGACGCCGTGGTCGTGGCGATCCTAACCTCGTCGGGCATCAAGGACCCGGAGACGACCGCCAAGCAGATGCCGGAGATCCCGCTGATCGAGCCGACCCTCGACTCGTTGAGCGCGGCGTTGGAGCGCACCTACGGCATCCAACTCGCCACCCACGCTTGAACGGGCCTCTCGTAACCGGCGTGGCGGCCGCCACGCACGGGACGTACGTCCCGTGCTCAGTGACGGAAGTTGGCTGAAGCAGACTGCATGCCCGTCTGCCGTGATCCGGGGTGGCGGAAGCGATCTGGCGGACCTGGACTGACGCGCGGTCGGTTGGAGGGAGTTGCTGGCCTGCTCCCGAACGTGGCCGATAGCCGCGGACCGCATGGGAAACGGCGTTCATCGGACGTGGAGGCGGCAAACTGCTCCCGACGGCCGGATGGCCGGGTTGTGCGCGTACGCCGGAGTTCGCACATTGTCCGGTTTAGCCAAGGAACGGGCTGCGATGGCAATTGGTCAACCCGATTCCCGGCCGTCTTCCATGCGGTGGGGCGTGGGGATGTGGCAGACCTACCCGGCGTCGAAGCTCGTCGACGTGGTCCGGCTCTGCGAGGCGGCCGGCTACGACCAGTTCTGGTACGGGAACCACAAGCTCTACCGCGAGATGTTCATGGGCCTGACGCTCGCGGCCTGCCACTCGACGCGGATGCAGCTCGGCTCGTTCGTCGCCGAGCCCTACACGATGCACCCCGCCCTGATCGCCGCCGCGACCGCGACGCTCGACGAAGCATCGAGCGGCCGGGCGCTGCTCGGACTCGGCGCGGGCGGCGCCAACTTCAAGGAGATCGGGGTCGAGCGCGCCAAACCGCTGGCGGCGATGGAGGAGGCGATCCGGATCGCCCGCGGGCTGCTTGACGGCGAGACGGTGACGCTGGCGGGGCAGGTCTTCCAGGCCAACAACGCGCGCCTCCAGTTCGCCACCCGGCCGGGCATCCCGATCGTCCTGGCGACCCGCGGCAACCGCATGCTCTGCCTCGGCGGACGCCTCGCCGACGGCGTGATGGTCGCCACCTACGCCCGGCCCGAGGGCGTGCGCCATGCCCTGCGCCAGGTCGAGGACGGCGCGCGTGAGGCTGGTCGTGACCCGGCGGAGATCGGGATCATCTCGCGCGTCGATGCCTGCGTCTGGCCCGACGGCCGAACGGCGCGCGACGCGGTCAAGCCGATGATCGCCGGCTTCCTGATGGCGAGTTACCCCGACCGCGGGTTCGTCACCCAGATGGGCCTGACGGTCCCCGACGAACTCGAGGACGTCGTGAGCCGGAAGCACGAGGCCAGCGCCTACGCGGCCTGGCGGCTCGTGCCCGACGACTTCGTGGAGGCATTCACCTGGGCCGGCACGCCGGACGAGGTAGCGCGGCAGGTCGCGGAGATCGTCAAGCTCGGAATCGCTCAGATCGTCTTCCTGCCTCAGCCGCCCCCCGGCCAGGGCGTCGAACCGATCATGCGCGCCTGGATGGACGAGGTGGTGCCCCGGGTCCGGCGCTTGGTCGGGGAGTAGCGCCACCCCCGACCGATATCGTTGGGCCTTCACGCGATCGTCGTGGCGGAGGACCCTGTGCCCTCCCGTCGTGCCGCAAGCGGTGGTCTTGGGCAGCAGAGCGACCTCCCCTACGCATGCACGGACGTCATCCACCCAAATCTTGTCAAGGTCGGCACGACCGTTCGGTTATCCCGTTGATCCTCCGAGGATGCGCAGGGCGTTCTGGCTGAGGATCCGGTCCAGCTCGCGCTCGGTGGCGATGCCGGCCAGGCCGTGGCGCAGGTAGTCGAGCGATTGCTTGTAGGTGCAGTTGCGCTCGACGTTGGGCATGTCCGAGCCCCAGGCGAGGCGTTCGGCGCCGACGAGGTCGTAGAGGCGACGGAGGGTCGGGCGGAGCTCAGTATACGGGTACTCGTGGGTCCGGCCCCAGAGGATCGGGTAGAGGATTTCTACCGACATCTGCTCGCGTTGGAGTAAGCGGGCGATCGGCTCGGCGATGTTTCCTTCCAAATACTCGGGCGAGATGCCGTGCGTGAAGACGCTCGGGATCTCCGGGTAGCGGTCGCACCAGCGGTTGAGCCGGTCGATTTCGCCCAGGAAGGTCTCCGTCGAGTGGCGGGGGATGCCCTGGATCTCCCAGAAGACGGGGATGCGGAGGGCGCGGATCAGGTCCCAGAAAGACCCAAAGCGCGGGTCGTCGAAGCCGTGGCGGTACCGATCGAGGATCAGCCCGCGGTTGGCGTAGTAGAGGCCGCGCAGGCCGAGCTCCTTCACGGCGCGCGTCAATTCCGCCTGCTCGGGCTCGGTGTGGGCCTCCGACTCGTTGACATCCGCCAGCCCGATGAATTTGTCCGGGTATCGCCGCACGGCATCGGCGAAGTCGTCGTTGAGGCGGCCGTAGGGGCGGGCGTTTTGGAGAACCGCCATCTCCACCCCGGCCCGAGCCATCTGCTGGAGCACGGATTCCGGCGGGCAGACCATCTCTTGCAGACTCGGGGGCAGGAACGGGCGGTAGTGGGTCTCTCCCTCGAACTCCCACTCGAAGCGACCGAACCGCCCGACGCGGAATCTCGGCTCCGGTCGGACGTCTTCCGGCCGGTCGAGGTCGCCGTCGAGCAGCACGCGATCGGCGCCGGGGATGACCGCCTGATCGCGGAGGCGGCGGGGCGGTTCGCCGTGGTTGCCGACGTAGAGCTGGAGGAAGAAGCGGTGCTCCTCCTCGCTCGGGTAGCCGCACGCGCCCGCGAGCGGCGGAAAGATGTGGTTGTGACAATCGACGATCATGCCCTCTCCGGATGCCGAGGAGCGGCTGTGCGTCACCGCTCGAGCGCGGCGATGATCTCGTCTTTGAACGCGAACAGGGCCGGCAACCCGCCGGTATGGATGAAGACGACCGTACTCTCCGGCCCGACCAGGCCGCGCCGGGCATGGTCGATCAGGCCGGCCATCGCCTTGCCCGAGTAGATCGGGTCGAGCAGCAACCCCTCCGTGCGGGCGGCGAGTTCGATCGCCGCCAGCCCGGACGGAGACGGGAGTCCGTAGGCCGTCTCGACATAGTCGTCGTAGCTCTCCACGTCGGCCTCCGTCAGCTCGATCTCCCAGCCGAGCGCGCGGGCGGCGTCGCGCGCGCCTTTCAGCGCGCCCGAGACGCGATCGTCGGCATAGTGCTGACTGATCGCGATCGCCCGGTGGCGCTCCCCGAGGAGGTAGCGGCCGAGGATGAGACCGGCGTGGCCCTTGTTGCCCGAGCCCATATAGAGGTGCGTCGGCTCGGCCCCGAACGCGGCCATCTGCTCGACGATCTCGAGCGTGCAGAGGAGGTAGGCCAGCGCCGACCCGATCGCGAAGACAGGCGCATGGTTCATGACGTACGGGGTGCGGCCGAGCGCCCGCTGCTCCGCCGCCGCGTCGCGTAGTTCGCGGTCCATCACGGCCGGGTCGTCGGTTTCGAGGAAGCGAACATCGGCACCGAGGATACGGTCGATGAGGGGGTTGCCTTGCCAGTCCCACTCCCGATCCTGGCGCAGGATCAGGATTGCCTTCATCCCAAGGATGTTGCAGGCTGCGGTCGTTTGTCGCGCGGAGTTGGACTGCGCCTCGAGGCCGGCGATGACGACGTCAGCGCCTTGTGAGACCGCCTCGGCAAGGCGGAACTCGAGGTTGCGCGTTTTGTTGCCGCCGAAGGCGAGACCGGTCAGGTCGTCCCGCTTGACGAAGAGGCGGCCGATCCCGAGCGCGGCGGCGAGGCGCGGCAGTTCGTGCAGCGGCGTCGGCGTCAGCGCAAGGCGGACGCGAGGGAGGCAGGCAATCCGTGCCCGGATCTCCTCCGTCCCAACGGGGGCGGTCAGTCGTTCGACCGTTTCAGGTGCCAGCACGACACATCCTTCCCACGGCATCCTGCCCTGCATGGCGGCGCATCGTCCTTCTCATTTGTTTGTAAAGTGGCGGATCATGCCGCCGTCAACGTAGTAGGTCGAGCCCGTGACGTAGGCGCCGTCCGGCGAGGCGAGGAACGACACGACGCCGGCGACCTCCTCGGGAGTCCCCACGCGCCCCAACGGGATGACTTGTCGCAACTCGGCGACGGCCTCGGGGTCGGCGAGCGTCGCGGCCGAGGCCGGGGTGGCGATCGCGCCGGGGGCGACGTTGTTGACGGTGATGCCGTAACGGGCGAGCTCAACCGCGGCGTTGCGCATCAGCATGCGGACGCCGCCCTTGGCCGCGCAATAGGGCGCGAACCCCGCCATCACGGCATCCTCGTGGATCGAGGAGATGTTGACGATGCGCCCGCCCCCATGGTGAACCATGTGCCGGGCGGCGGCCTGAAGCCCGAAGAAGACGCCCTTCAGCGTAACGTCGATCACTCGGTCCCAATCGGCTTCGGCGACGTCGAGGAGCGGGGCGCGGGAGATGGCGGCGGCATTGTTCACCATGACGTCGAGGCCGCTCAACTCACCGACGCAGCGGTCGACGAGCGCGTAGATCTCCGCCACGTTGCCGACGTCGGCCCGAACGGCGATCGCGCGGCGGCCGAGGCGTTCGATCCGGCGCACCGTCTCCCCGGCGCTGACGTCGTTGACGTGGTAGTTGACGCAGACATCACACCCGTCCGCCGCGAGGCGGACGGCCGTCGCTTTGCCAATACCTGAGCTGGCACCTGTTACGAGCGCAATGCGGTGCAGTCTCGGCATGCAACGCCTCTTGCAATACCCGCGCGCAATGGGCCGATCATGGTCATGCCGTGTTTTGCATCGGTAGAGTCCCCGGTCGTGTGTCAAACGGACCGGGGCCG
>JRHI01001037.1_pt1 | contig 26116 bp, 24 predicted proteins | sample 215371 | NCBI WGS metagenome assembly JRHI01 (sample SAMN02929681, study PRJNA255918) | sediment metagenome | biome: cave system; feature: Ice Cave; material: Sediment; isolation source: sediment from deep within a dark volcanic ice cave with no known source of... ...
ACTTTTGCATTCACTACACCTCGCCGGTTTAACCGGCGCACAGGAGAAAACGATGATGAAAAATCGAAGCATATGGCTAGGCGTGTTGGCGATGTTGGCGTGGACAGGTACGGCCGCAATTCCGGCCAACGCAGCGGAAGAGCGCAGCGTGGCGCAAGTGCTGAATGACAGCGTATCGGGAGCGGAGAAGGAATTAATGTCCGCGGCGGAGGCGATGCCGGAAGATAAGTATTCGTTTGCGCCGACGAGCGGGGAGTTCAAAGGCGTGCGCAACTTTGCGGAGCAACTAAAACATATCGCCGCGGTGAACTATATTCTCGGCGCGTCCATTCTGGGCGAGAAGCCGCCGGCTGACGTCGGAGGCGAATCGGGCCCGGCCGCGATAAAGTCCAAGGCTGAAATTATAAAGTTCGCCAACGATTCATTCGCTTACGTTCACAAGTCCATCGCTTCCATCAACGAGAAAAATATGCTGCCGCCGATCAAGAATCCTTTTGGAGATGCTCCCGCAACCCGATTGGGGTTGGCGGTGCTGGGAGCGCAGCATATATTTGACCACTACGGGCAGCTGGTGGAGTATTTGCGCATGAATGGAATCGTGCCTCCGGCCAGCCGATAGAGAATTATTGAGTCTGCAAGGAACCGGCGGAAGCCGGTTCCTTTTTTATTTCTCCGCATGAACCGCGTAGCGTTTTTGCTAAGCGTGTCCCGGTCGACCTCAAACGATCCGCGGCATTCGGCGCCTTCACTATGCCTTTGCGTCGGGATGGCGCCGGGTCCAGTCTTTCGGCGGGAAGGCCACGCGCCAAAATGTCGGATTGGGCAGCATGAACTCCACTCCGACTGAGATTTGCTCACCCGAAATCTGATCAACGTGAGCAACAATACACTCGAGCGCCGCTCTGGTCTGGAGGTTCGCCAGAGTGAACCGCTGCCCCCGGCTCACCGGCGCTGCGACGGCAATCAACCCTCCATGGGCGCTGATCGCCAGGGTGTGGGTCTCTTCTTCAATGAACGCGGCGCCAGCCTGACCTGAGACTCGCACCGGGATTTTCATCAGGACCCGCTGACTTCTGCGGCGATTGGCTGCGAGCCACGAGGTCTCACGGGACTCAGCAATCCAGGTATCCAAAGTCCCACGCTGTTCAGCATCGGCAGCAGTGAACATTAGGCCCATGCCCTTGCCCGGTTCGTTGTAGACGACTCTTGCGCGGACTTCAAACGATTTTGCGCCTTTGCTGATATTTATATCCACGGCTGTTCCTAAAGCGATTGGACTGTCCGTGTCCACGTAGCAGCCTTGCTGGCTCAAATCGCGCACCAGCGTTTTGAGTCGAACGCCGGGATCCGCCGCTACGACCTCAACGCCGGCGGTGAACGCATACCGGGGATGGGTGCGCCGGTCGCTTCCGCTTGGCGCCGGGGAATCCGCGGCAGGTTCTTCCGTATCAGCGGAGATTACGACAGTGCAAGCAGGATTCTCGGTTTCATCCCGAATCTCGGTTTCATCCCGAATCTCGGTTTCATCCCGAATCTCGGTTTCACTCCGAATCTCGGTTTCACTCCGAATCTCGACAGGACTCACAGAGTGTTCGATTTCAACGTCTATCTCGAGGGGGCTCGGAGGCTTCTCGGTCTCACCCTGGATGGTGACCTGCTCCGCTTGCTTCGAGTCCTGGTTGGCCTTCCGCTTTCGCTTGCGACGCTTCCCGTTCATAAGATCCTGGTGCAGAGAGGGGGGGTGGGTGTTTTTAGGATGAACATGTTGCGCTGGAATCTCCGACTGCGCCTCATTGTGCCACTCGAAGTTTGTGTGTTCCAGTACTGAGATGTCCGGTTTGCGCGTTACCGATAACTTGAGCCGCAAGTGGCTGTTTCTGGCGGGAGCAAGGCAAAAGAATTGGCTCGCAACCTTCCGCGAGGGGTCCGTCCGAGTGGTTCACCTGGCACAGTGCGAATTGATCCACTATTTCAGGCACCCGCTCCGGCCCTTGTTCAAGGTGCCAGCGTAACGTTCGAGCCGGGCGCGCGGACGGCATGGCACACACACCCGCTGGGCCAGACCCTGATCGTGACGGCTGGCTGCGGCTGGGCACAGCGCTGGGATGGGCCAATCGAGGAGATTCGGCCGGGCGACGTGGTCTGGTTCTCGCCCGGCGAGAAGCACTGGCATGGCGCCGCGCCGACTACGGCGATGACGCACACCGCCATTCAGGAAAAGCTCGACGGTAAGGTTGTTGACTGGATGGAACAGGTCAGCGAAGAACAGTATCGGAAGTGATCGGTTTCGGTGAGTGTCAACGGCCCTTGCACCCGCCAGAATCAACCACTCGCGGCTCAAGTCCTCGATCACGCGCAAACCGGGCAAAGCGCTTACTTTATTCTCATCGCGGCAATATTCGTGAAAGAACCGACACAACACCCAATGAACAGCCTCGATGCTTTCCGGCGTTACATTCCACGGGCCGCTCCGCTCCCACGAAAGTGAGTGCTGAGAGCGTTCGATCGAGCTCTGATTTCGTTCTCCCACGTCTGAAAATTCACATCTTCGGCGGATTTTATTTTTTTGTGCAACATCTACTTCAGCGCCCCAATCACCGCATCCGTAAACTCATCCGTCCCCGCGCTGCCACCCAAATCCCGCGTCGTGTGCTTCCCTTCGCGATACACTTTTTCCAGTGCGGCCTCCACGCGTCGCGCCGCCGATAGTTCTCCCAGATGATCCAGCATTAAGATGCTGCTCAGCAGCAGGGCAGTGGGGTTCGCGTGACCTTTTCCGGCAATATCCGGCGCCGTGCCATGCACCGCTTCAAACATCGCTGCGTCATCGCCGATATTCGCGCTGCCTACCACTCCCAGTCCTCCCACCAGTCCCGCGGCCAGATCGCTCATCACGTCGCCATACAGATTCGGCAGCAGCAGCACATCGAATTGCTGCGGATTCAGCACCATCTGCATGCACGCGTTATCGACAATCATTTCCAGATACTCAATCTCCGGAAATTCCTTCGCCACCGCCCGGATCGATTTCAAAAAAAGTCCATCCGACAATTTCATGATGTTGGCTTTGTGAATGGCGTGAATCTTCTTGCGCCCTTTTTTCTTGGCGTAGTCGAACGCGAACCGCGCAATTCTTGTCGACGCGCGTTCGGTAATAATTTTCAGGCTCTCCACCACGCCCGGGACCACTTCATGTTCCAGCCCGGAATACAGGTCCTCGGTGTTTTCGCGCACCAGCACCACGTCCACGTTTTCGAAGCGCGATTTCACTCCCGGCAGATTCTTCACCGGACGCAGGTTGGCGTACAGGTCCAGCGTCTTGCGCAGCGCGACGTTTACGCTTCGCGCCCCGCCGGCAATCGCCGTAGCCATCGGTCCCTTCAGCGCGACGTGATTGCGCCGCACCGATTCGACCGCCGCCTGGCTCATCTCCTGGCCTTTTTCGGTGCTCTTGTCCGTGCGGCCTTCCAGTTCGTCGTAATCGATCAGTACGCCCGTGGCCGCCAGAATTCGCCGCACCGCGGACGACACCTCCGGACCAATTCCTTCGCCGGGTATTAGCGTGACCTTATGTCTCATAATTGCATCATATTGTAAGCGATGTTCCCGGCTCTAGCACGTGCGCGGAGTTCGGTTGTTTCTAGTCGAATGGGTGCCTAGGAACGCCGCAGATGTGCATCGCGCCGGATTTTGCTATAATAATGTTCAGTAGATCGCGGACGAGTCCGTGATCGGAGGCCAAAGACTTATGATTAACCTGACGCCCGTCGCCAGCACAAAAGTCAAAGAAATCATGAACATGCAGAGCCCATCGCCGACAGCCCTTCGCGTGGCCGTCGTGGGCGGTGGCTGCTCCGGGTTTCAATACCACATGGCTTTTGAGAATCAGACGAACGATACCGACCAGATTTTTGAATTCGATGGCCTTAAAGTCGCCGTCGACCAGATGAGTTCCATGTATCTCGAAGGCATCGAAATCGACTATATCGAGACCGTAGAAGGCGCCGGTTTTAAATTCAACAATCCTAACGTGAAGAGCACGTGCGGTTGCGGCAGCTCTTTTAGCGTTTAATCGCGCCGCACATCCGTTTAGTTCCGCTGATTTTATGACCCCTGAATCCTTCGATTCAGGGGCCTTTTTATGTCTGGAGCCCTACTTTCGTAATACCGCCACTAAACGGCAGTGTAGGGTGTCCTACAGTTCAACTTGCGCTAGGCCTTAACTCAAGCTTCTGTTATAACACCCGTGGTAGTTCCGACTCGTTCACGTCTCCGACAGCCCGGAGGAGAACATGCCCATTAAGATCTTGCTCGCCGACGATAGTGACGTCATGCGTCAGGCCATCAAACGTCTGCTTGAAGACGACCCCCGCATTGACATAGTTGGAGAAGCTTCCACCTTTGCTGCCGCCATGCAGATGCTCGCGGACCTGAAGCCCGACGTGCTGGTCATTGATTTGCACATGCCGGAAAAACGAGATTTTTTGCCGTCCGTCGTAAAGTCTCAATTGCATTGCGTGGATTGTACGATAGCCATCTCATTCGCAAATGATGACGACGCCAAATCGCTGGCGGAAAGCTATGGCGCCGTCTGCCTGCTCGATAAAATGCACCTCTACACAAATCTCGTGCCCGTCCTACTGAAATGCTCCGAACCCCGCACGGATCGTCCCTATCCGCTCGTTCCTCCGCCCAAGGCCAATCCACCCCTGGAATACGGCGACTAGCTTTTCACCTTGGTTGGTATTCCACACCCAAATATCGCCTAGAGCCACGCACGTGTCTTCGCTTCCCCTTTCTTTGATTTGTTTGTCTCGAAACACTCCTCACTCGCGCATTTGCATTCCCACCAATCCATCCGTATCCTGAATTACGGGCATGAAAATAGCGCTCGCGCAGTTTAATCCTACCGTCGGTGACTTCGCAGGGAATGCCGCTCGCATCTTGAGTCTGGCGACAGCCGCACATCAACGCGGCGCCGATCTGGCCGTTTTTTCTGAGCTTTGCCTTTGCGGTTATCTTCCGCAAGACCTCCTTGAGCGCCCCGCCTTCATCGATCGCAATCACAAAGAACTGAAGGAGCTGGCCGCCAAGCTTCCTTTGCCAGCCATCGTGGGCTACGCCGGCCGCGTCAAAAATGGCCACGGAAAATCCATCGCCAATAAAGCCGCGCTCATCTGCGATGGCCGCGTGGTGTTCGAGCAAAGCAAAATGTTGCTGCCCACCTACGACGTCTTCGACGAGTCGCGTTATTTTCAGCCTGCCGACCGCCAATCCGTCTACGGCCTCGACAACGAACAGCTCGGCATCACCATCTGCGAAGACGTTTGGAACGATAAAAATTTCTGGGCCAATTGCCGCTATGATCGCGATCCCGTCACCGAAATCATCGCGCAGGGAACTACCGTCCTACTCAATATCTCCGCTTCGCCGTACACCATCGACAAGCGTGGCCTGCGCCTTGAAATGCTGCGTTCCATCGCCGTGCATCATCGCCGCCCCATCGTGTATGTGAATCAAGTGGGCGGCGATGACAGTTTGATTTTCGATGGTGCCAGCATGGCGCTCACCGCCGATGGCACGGTCGCGGCCCAGGCGCGCGCGTTCGAAGAAGACCTGGTTTTCTTCGATACCGTCACTGGCAAGGGCGAAATTCACGATCAGCCTCACGAAGAAATTGCCTATGCGTACCGCGCGATTCTCACGGGCACCGTAGACTACGTGCAAAAATGCGGTTTCAAAAAAGTTCTCGTCGGCCTAAGCGGCGGCATCGATTCTTCCGTAGTCGCGGCCGTTGCCGCCGATGCGCTCGGCGCTGAAAATGTTCTCGGTGTCTCCATGCCCGGACCATTTTCCTCCGAAGGCAGCAAAACCGACGCCGCTATCGTGGCCAAAAATCTCGGCATTGACATGATCACCGTGCCCATCGGGGAAGTATTCGAAACCTATTTGCAGGCGCTCGCTCCCACCTTCGGAACGCTGGCTCCCGACGTTACCGAAGAAAATATTCAGGCGCGCATCCGTGGAAATTATTTGATGGCGCTTTCCAATAAATTCGGCTCCATGGTGCTCAGCACGGGAAACAAATCCGAGCTTGCCGTCGGGTACTGCACGCTGTACGGCGACATGGCCGGCGGTCTCGCGATTCTCTCGGACGTGCCCAAGCTCATGGTCTATGAACTGGCCAACTGGATTAATCGCGAGAGGGAAGTGATCCCTAAATCGACCATCGACAAGCCGCCCTCTGCGGAATTGCGCCCCGATCAAAAGGACGAGGACATCCTCCCGCCCTACGAAGTCCTCGACCGCATTCTCAAAGCCTATATTGAAGATTTGCGTAGCCCGCAGGAAATTGCCGATCGCTTTGGCTACGATTTAAAACTTGTCCGCGACATCGCGCTGCTGGTCGATCGTAACGAGTACAAACGCAAGCAAGCCGCACCCGGACTCAAAATAACGTCGCGCGCTTTCGGTTTTGGCCGTCCGTTCCCCATCGCCCAGCGCTGGATTCCATGATCCGCACGGCCGAATTCGAACGTCATTTTAAGAATAGGGAAGTCTTAGGAGAGTCGTGAAACCACTGTCTAGAATCAGTGCGGTCTTTATTCTGAGCCTGTTTACACTTACTGCTCTTTGCGCGCAGCAATCCGCGCCGCCAGCCGCATCCGCAACCCCTGCTCAGGCACCGTCCGCGATTCAAAAAACTGTCGAAGCTTATCTCCGCAACCTGTACGCGTTCGGACCGGACATTCAAGTTACCGTTGGTCCGCCGAAGCCATCCGACATCCCGGGCTTACTCGAAACTGCCATTGACGTAAAAATGGCCGACAACGTTGAGTCCGTAAAATTTTATGTCAGCAAAGACGGGAAATATTTATTGCGCGGCGAACTTTCTGACCTTACTAAAGACCCGCTGGCAGAGAATCGCGCCAAGCTCGACTTGAAGGGCGCCCCTTCGCTGGGTGACCCGAACGCTCCCATCACCATGGTGGAGTTCTCCGACTTCGAGTGTCCCGTATGCCGTAGCCTCCACGACGTGCTGCGTGGCCTGCTCGTGAACTATCCGCAGGTGCGTCTCATCTTCAAGGACTTTCCCCTCGACCAGGTCCATCCCTGGGCACGCACCGCCGCCCTCGCGGGACGTTGCGCCAACGAGCAGGATCCCAAAGCCTTCTGGAAGCTCTACGACCTCATCTACGACAATCAGGACATCATCTCCGCCGAAAATTCCTACGCCAAGATGACCGACTACGCCTCCCAGATGAGCCTCAATGCCGACGCCTTTAAGTCCTGCATGGCCAATTCCGCAACCGCTGCCGCTATCGAAGCCAGCCGCGCTAACGGCGTGTCACTGGACGTCAATAGCACGCCCACGATCTTCATCAACGGTCGCCGCATCATCGGCGCCGACCCGCACCTGATCGAGCAAAACCTCAAGTACGAACTAGCCAGAACCAAACCTGTCACCCACTAAAATCCCGTTACCAAGCTGTCCTGGAAAATGAGTTGTTTGTCCATCTCGAGCATCTGTTTCCGGTATTGATAAACGGAAACTAGCTCACCGGCTAACAGCGGGACGAACCAGAACGCTCGCCAAGGATCAGCCAGCGACCACAAATCCATTTGCGGAATGTACGTAGTGAAAATCAAAAATCCAAATAGATACATCACGATAATAAGTGGCGAGTGGCTTTGGAAAGTCGGGTAAGAACTTGTAAACGGAATCTTGCGAAAGCGTAAGAGCAATAGCTCCGCGAGGGCGCAAATGGATATTGTGAAAATGACGGTGTGCAAGATTGCCACAGTCGTTCCCCACAGAATCATCGAGTAGACAAAGCAGCTGGGAATTAGCGGACCGAGGCAAAAAGTAAATAGCGCTTTTCGCGCAATGGATCGTGGTTGCACATTGTCCCGGTCTAACCACAACTTGAAAACCCAATTGGACCGCAAGTCGGACGGAATCGCAAACGCCAGGCGAATTCCGGCAACGACGCAAAATCCGAGGATAAAGGGAATAGATAAAAGACCCACGGAGGGGGTGCGTAAGCTTTGAACTCCGCCAGCATCCAACGCCGATGCTACCGATTGCGCGGAAACGATAAGCCCCACTGCAATGAAGCCCATCACGATCTGCAGGTGTGTGTCACTTCGCAGTAGCGTTTGCGCGATGAAATGGAAACTTCCACGTTGAGGTGCGTCTCGTAGAATCGCTTTTTCAAATAGTCTGCCCGGCAAGTGATGAGATTGCGCGCGGGGAAGAGGACCGATGTCCGCTGTCTCCGGAATGCGAACAAAGAATCTCCGGAAGCTGAGCGTGTAGGCCAGGGTTGCAATCAGCAGGGAAATTCCTACGGCTAGAACAGCCACTTTGGTCATCGCGGCAAAAAACAGATCGTCGCCTCTGCCCCAGACTGTCTGGCATACGCCCAAAAACCACAGCGGTGGCAATAGCGCGGCCCCACCCACATTCCCGAGTTGCATTCGCGACAGCAAAGGCGGAACAGCGAAGCTGGTAGCAAGTAGGGCGAGAAGAAACAGTGCGATTGCAAAACGAACGTACATGGAAATGCTGCGGAACAAGCGATGAGGGAGCACGGCCATCAGAAAACCGATTAGCGCGAACACCGCAAGGAAACTGAATGTGCTAGCCAGAACTACAGCGATTGCATGACCTGCGCCAAAACGAATGAGCATCGCAAACGAATTCTGTGAACCCAGTACGGCCAGCGGGAACAATACAAAACTTACAGCGTTCACGTCGATGGTTAAGGCGCCGACGAACGCGAGAATCGCCGCGAGGTTTCCAAAGAAGATTTTGCCAAGGGAGACGGGCAATGGAACGATGTTCACATAATCGCGCCGATCCAGAAAAAGAGCTTCCCAGCGCCACAGCGCGGCCAGGCCAGTCACGACCATGGAAAGAACAATAAAGAAATACTCGTCGGGTATCGTCGCTGCGTACGGGTCGAACACACCATCGCCACGGAGATAGCGAATTAGCGAACCATATTTCTCAAACATCAGCAGCGAGACCAAGACGCCAGGCATCGCCAGCAAGATCAGGATTACACCCGCACTGACATCCATCTCCGCCGATCCAGAATCTCCGGCACCATGGAAGGCCCGGCCAATGAACAGGCGCAAAAGTAATGCAAAGGGCCGCCCGGACCAGGCCGCCCACTTTTTCCGGAACGCTTGCTTCCACTGAGCCATCACGAGGACACCACGACCTCGACGATATTATTGGCGATTTCGTTGACGTCCCGCTCTTCCACAAGATGCAGGAAGATTCGCTCAAGCGAAGCTTGCCCGAGCCGTTCGCGGACCTCTTCGATCGATCCGCTGGCGATGATCCGGCCGTTCTTGAGGATCAGCAATTGCGAACAAACTTTTTCCACCACCTCGAGTACGTGAGAGCAGTAGAAAATACTCTTGCCTCTCGCGCTCAAGCCCTGGATAAGATTTTTAAATATGAGCGCGGAGGTGACGTCCAAGCCGGAAAGTGGCTCGTCAAGAATCAGCACCTCCGGATTGTCCATGAGGGCGGAGATCAGCAGTATGCGTTGACGCATCCCCTTCGAATAAGACCCGAGGGAAATATGGCGGCGCGGAAAAAGTGAGAAGAGTTCAAGCAGGGAATCAATCTTCCCCTTCATTCTTGGCTGAGCCATGCCTCGCAGTGTTCCAACCAACTCCAGGTATTCCTGGCCCGTCAGATACGGATACAGATTGGCTTCCTCTGGCACGTACCCTAACCGCTTGCGGTAGCCGGTTAGATCGCTTTGGATGTCTCTCCCTTCAAAGATGACCTGACCTTGAGTAGGCTTGAGCAGACCGGTCAGGATTTTGACGGTAGTGCTTTTGCCAGAACCGTTCGGTCCGAGGTAACCCAGAACTTGTCCCCGATCAAGGCAGAATTCTATGCTCTGGATGGCAGGAACGGATCCGTAGCTTTTGGAGAGTCCTTTTGCCTCAAGCATCGAAGCGTGCCTCCAGCCAGCGGGCAAATCTGCAACGACTCTGGACTATCTGCTTTGACACCGGAGAAACAGGAAAGGTTTCCGGAGGAGTATCTGACTCGAGAATTTAATTGTTCGGTCATACGGTAGAGAAGGTGGAAAGGGTCTAAGGGTAGATGGGCAATAACGAGTTAGAATGGGTCCCGATTTTCTAGTTAACATAATATAACTTATGGGACGCAGTGTCAAGCGCAATCTTTAACCTCATATAAGGAATTAACTCCAGAGAGCCTGTTCCCTAAGTACGGCTGCTCGGTAACCACGCGCTTAAAGACTTACAGGTTGGGCCTTTAGTAGATATACCAGCGTTTACAAGCTGGCGCGGGGGGTGCGCCAGCTTGAGCAGAAGGTCCGTCATTAATGTACAGCCCGAGACGCCACCGCGCCCGCAGCCGCTCCAATCAGCAGCCATTTCGACGCGCGCCCGATCCGCTGCCAAACGCCGCCGCCGCGAGCCACTCGCAGGGCACTGTCGCGCTCCTTTGCAAGCGCAGCAGTCTTGCTTCGCTCATCCGCGAGGTCACTCTGGGATGCCGCCAAGTTCGCCTGGCAAGCTTTGCAGTCCAGTGCGAAGTCGTACAGCGGCTTTAAGTCCTCCGCGGCAATTGTTGCTTGTCCTTTCGAAGTGCCCGCAACGTTCGGCGCTGTGCTCAGAACATTTGAATCCGCAGAGGGAATTCCAGCAGTAGTCGCCCTGCCATCGCTCTGAGGAGCAGAGTCCAGAGTAATCGGCACGGGCAACGCGATCACCTTGGGCAATTCTCTGATGATCTGCGCCGGTGATTTCACCGCTCGCTTCTCTGCTGCAATTTCCGCCAGCGTCGCCGCCAATCGCGTGTCCCGTTCCTGCTGCCGCGCGTCGGCCCCCGCCAATGCCTGCTTAGTAGCCGCGAGCTCCGTCGCCAGCTCCGCGCGATAACGCATCTCCGCTCGCCACGAAACACCAATCGCCAGCAACGCCACGATCACCGTAATTGCCGCCGTTAGCCGAATCCACCAACGCAAACTCATGTCCGCGTCACCCGAAACTCATTATGTAAATCGGCGAATTATGTAAACAATGCGCCGGTCATCCTGTCGTCCCTACAAATAATGCGCACGTCGCTCCATCACCTGCGCCGGATACGCACTATTCCCGCCGCCATTCCACGCCAGCAGCGCCTGCGTGCAATCTCCGCCCATCGCATCGAATTTCTTCCGCAGCACTTTGCATCCCAGTGCCAGGCTCTGCTGTGGATCGCACAGCGCTGAGAGAAACGGCGCATCGAATCCCGCCTCCCGCGCTACTTGTCCCATCACCTGCATCAGCCCCCACGAAAATCCCCGCGCGTGAGCTTCCGTAGCGCTCACTTTGTAATTCGTGTACAAGGCCGCCACATATTTCGCAAAAAATGCCGGCTCATAGCGCAGCGCCCACGGATTCCACGCCGACTCCTGCTCCACCACCGCGCACACTAGCGCCGCATCCAGCGATTGCGTAGCCGCAGCTTTTCGCGCCAGCACCACAAGTTGTATCGGCGCAATCACCACGAGCGCCGGTACCCATTCAGATCGCTGAAGCGCACCGGGGGGGTTTCTTGCAGCTCAATTCCCTGCCGTCGCGCGATCTCCCGCAATGCCGCATAAATGTGCGGCAGGTGCGTTACTGCCATGTCTCGTACGAACGCGCGCGCGATCTCGTCCGCGCGCATGCGCCGGTGCAGCCAGCGCAAAAACAAAATAAATTGCACCGCTACTGGAATGACGCCGACGAGAAACGTAAACAGATGGCTGGGCATACGTAATCCTTAGCGTGCAAGGAAGCGGCACAATGGCGGGCACACTTCGGACTACCTGAGGCATCACCAGATTGTGTCAATCGGCTACGGCAAGTCGGGCATCACGATGCGCTCACAACAAGGCGCCAGGCAACGCGCCGAGCGTCGATCCCAGGCCCGAGCCCAGCGCCGAAAAGAATCCGCTCCCGCCTCGCGAAGCGTTCGAGCGTACATTCAACAATTCCGCCGGAATGCCCAGCGTGCGTCCCAGTAAATTTGAGTCCACGCCAAACAATCCCGAAAGTCCTTGCAGCGCGGCCATCTGTCGCTGGAAACCGGTGTTGGAGAAATCCAGCTGGTTCTGCTGCGCTAGCCCGGCTTGGGCAATTCCCTTCTTGCGCGCCAACTCATCCGCCAGTTCGCCAAATCCCGCCGAGTTTCGGGTGCGCGCCAGCCGGTTTTGCGCCCCCTGTTGCAGCGCATCGAACGAGCTCGCCAGCGCTCCTTGCGATTGTCCCGTTACGGCCGCGCGATCCGTCGCGCTCAACCCCGGATTATTCAAAACGTCCTGAAACTGTGGCAGCAACATATTTCCGATCTGCTGTTGCTGCCCGGCCAGTTGCTGATTCAGCGAATTCACCCCGCTCAGTTGCTGGTCCGTCAGTTGCCGCGTTTGCGCCTGTGCCCCGCGTCCCATAAATTTCCTCCAAAAATGTTTGATCGATCCATCGTGTGCAAACTGAAAACTGGCGGAGGGTGCCCCCCGACGAGAGACTCGCAGTTGAGCTTGCCTGCCGCAGGCAGGTTATGAACCTGGGTCTTGGGTCACTCCGAAATTGTTGTTAGTCATTCCCTAATCGAGTCCCGTAAATTCCTTTCAGAACCCACGCACTCAAGAAAACGAAAACTCCCCCACTCTTTTGCAGTACGGAGTCCACGCATCATCACGCACCCACCCCAGCCGCTCAATGCGCTTCCCAAACTTCTTCGCCAAACCCGGAGGCAACCACGCATGCACATCCTCCAGCCCGCGCCGCCACGCATCGCGCTCCGCCGCCGCGTGCAATGTCAGTAACGCTTGCCAGCGATCGCGTGGCGTACCCGCGTGCGGGTCCAGCAGCAGATATGCTTCCGCCGTCAACCGCAAAAACGCCGCGCCAAGTATTGCCTCGCCCTCGCTGCCCGAATCCTTTTTCGAAAGAACCAGCTTGGTCACAAACAGTGGCTGCTTCAAATCCGGCAGCGCATAATCGAACCCCTGCTCCGCGTGAATGGTTCTCAGCGCATCGAGATCGCTCTCTTGATACTCGCGAATCCGCATCGATTGTCTTCACCGCCGCCTAGAGTGACGTTGGCCGCACCACCCGCGCTCCTGGATGCACGCCAAACCCATTTCCCCCGCGCACAATTCCATTTGCGAGCGCCCCGCTTCCGCTGGAAGGCAACGGCGCCGGCCCCGACGATCCTCCGCCGGCAACGCCAATCGCCGGCGAACCAAACGTCACCGGCGCAGACGGCAGCGATCCCACATATTGCGAATACGCGCGCCAGTAAAGCGTCTGGTTACCCAGTTGCCCATAAAAATTTCTCGACGCACCCAGGAAATAAACGCGCGGCGCTCTAAACGCCGGCGTAGTATCCGACTCCGCGAAATAAAATAAACCCGGCCGCGAATCCGACGGATCCGCAATCGCAATATCAAACCATCCATTCGCCGCGCGCACCGTCAACGATGCAATCGCCGGTGGCGCGAGAGCAGGCGTGCTCGGATCGACGCCCGCCCGCTGGCTCGTGGCATTCACCGCCGCCACCACCTTCACCAGCGTCTCGTACAAATACGGATCGCGATCCTTCAGCGGAGCAAGTTGGGCCACCGTCAGCATAAATTTAGAATTTCACCGCGCAGAAATTTCCCACAGCCATTAATCACAAGACAGGCGCACTCTTCTAACGGGATCGGTATGGATCTGGGTGCTGTACACGAGGGGTTTTCGTGTGAGCCTGCAGGGGATTTTGGTAATGAACGAACTGCGACTATCCATCTCTCGGCCTCGTGACGTGGTCCCGACTCCATCCCCACTCAATTCAGCCCCCGCACCGGAGCCCAGGGATCCACCCTCACCGAGGGCGTAAATTTCTGCAATCGGAACCACGCGCCCGCCTGATTCGTGCTCACTTGAAACGCCACTCTCTCGCCCAAAATATTAATCGGCAGTTCCAGATCCTTCGTCGCCGGCACACTCAGTGGCAACGGTTGCTGCGCTTGCGCCGCACTCGGCGAATTCGTGAAGCTCGTCAGCGCCAGACTCCCAGCCCCTTCCACAAACATGCTCAGATAACTAAAAAGTTTTCGATGTGCGCCCAAACTCAGCGCCTGCTCCACCACGCGTTCTGGAAAATAATGCGTCGTGTAGTAACCCGGAATCGCCGTCCCATCGTCGGACAGCTGCGCATCGCTCAACTGGTACACCTTACCTGTCGCCGCGCCGCCGCCCACACCCGGCGATCCCCCGCCCAGCGCCACCCTCGCCGTACCATCGCTGCGCTCGATCAGCGCACACGCATTCGCCGCAATCGTCCACGGCGACCACTTGCGTGTTTTATCCGTCGCCGTTTTTCGTCCGGCAAAAGAAATACTCACCGGCGCTCGCGCGGCAATTTCTTCCGCCGTATCCAAATCGCGATAATCCAGCATCAAAACTTTGTTCGGTGAAGTCGCCGCGCCAAACGGCACGCCTACAAAAATTCTCCGCTCTTTCGTATCCACCGTCACCCATAGCGTGTGCCCGTATTGCCAGTTGATCTTGTTCCACGTGGGCTGAATCTCCTGCGAAACTTTCACCGGCTCGCCGCCGCTGAAAATATATAGTCCAGTGCGATCCGCGATGACCACCCAGTCTTCGCCGATGCCCACGCCGCGCACCGATGGCGTGCCCACGCGACGCGAAACTTCCGCGATGCTCCACAGGGATGGCTCGTTCGTGCCATCGTCCTGCGTCACATGCAGCGAATGTTCTTTCACAAAATACAGTCGTTCGCGCAGCTTGAACGCCGCGCGAATCGCCTGCCCATTATTTTCCGCGACGCTCAACAATCCGTTCACGCCGTCATAGCTTTCCGGATCTTCCACGCGGCTCGCGCGTACCAGCGACGGATTCACCGGTTGCGCCGTGGGGAATATTTCGATGCAATCGATATAGAACTGCCCATTCTGCGTCGGCGTTCCATCCGCGTAGACGCGCAGCACCAGGTCGCTCGGAATCGTAGTAAGCGGCGTCGTCAATTGCGCCGTGTATTCCACGTAACTGGTCGTCAATTGCGCCGCGGTCAACTGCAGCCCGGTCGTGCTCACTCCGCCGGTCGCACTGAACAGCTGTACATGCACAGTGCCTTGCGCCAGCGTCACGTTTCGAGCGCATCGCGCGCGCACGCTGTAATCCGTTCCCGCCTGGATTCGCACCGCGCCCAGCACGTCCTGCACCGCGTTTTGTGTCATCATTCCGCGCGTCGGCGTCGTCCCGTTGCCCACGATCGAGTACGCCGCGCCCCACACCACAAAACTGTTTTCGTCCGTTCCGCCCGGCGCGAACACCGCGTCCGGCGTCCATCCCAGCGGATAATGCGGCAACGACGGCCCCGTAAACCCGCCATCAAACCCGAGGTTCACCCAGTTATTCAGCTTGTTGCGTTCGCCCCACCAGAACAGCCGTTGCGCATAATCCATCACGCTCGCGCAATCGCTCAGTTCGATCAACCGAAATAAATTATCGACATTCGTTCCCGCGAGCAAAATCGCATCCGAAAAATCGATCACCGCGGAAGTCGTGGTGTTGTCTCCAATCACCATGCTTCCACTAAACAACGTCGAACCGCTGCCGGTATAAAAGAAACTTGCGCCGCCTGCTCCCGTAAAACAAAGTATTCGCGCCACAATATTTGCCGGCCCCGTCGGAATGTTTGTTACCACCGCGCGCTTGTTGCCGCTCGCCGTCCAGCTTGTGACCGGACTTGGCTGCGTCAAATATCCCTGGCGCGTTTTAAAAATCACACTCACCTGGTGTACGCCCGCCGCAACGCTACCGCCGGCCGCCGCCGATCCCGCTCCCGACGCCGCGAGCCCGCCACTCGCTGCGGTGTACGTAAAATGCGTGGCGTCCGTTACGCTTGCAACCGTAATCGTGCCGTTGTAGCCCGCCACTCCCACGCCGCTGATGTTCACAATCTGCTGCACCACGAAGCCGTGCGCGGACGAAGTTTGAATCGTCACCGTCGCTGACGCGCTCGTTCCTCCGCCCGATCCCGCGAGTCCCGAAGCTCCCGCGACATACGTAAATTGCGTGCCGCTCGGCGTTCCAATCACCGTGAACGTGCCGTTGTAGCCCGCCACGCCGACGCCCGAGATTGTCGTCGCCTGTCCCGCGGCAAGACCATGCGCCGCGCTCGTCGTAATCGTCACCAGAAACCCATTTTGTGTCGCGCCGGTTGGGCTGGCCACAATCGCGACCGCTGCCGGTTGTGTCGCGCCGTTCGGACTCGCCGCAATCGCCACCGAAATATTTTCGTCCACCACCGTCGGACCAGCGCCCGGACCGCCCTGGCTCACACGATCGAAATACGTATCGTCATATTGCCGCGGCAAATCCGTGCCCGTGCGCCCATCGCTGATCGCCAGATATTCCCGTCCAAATAGAGTCGTCGATTGCGCATACGCATTCGGCGCCAGGCCCGTCGCAACATTGCTCAGCACCCCCGGTGAGGTTTCTTTGTACAGCACACCGTTGGAGTCCAGCAGCATGGCGCGCAGCGTGGCGTTCAGCGTCTCGTACGTTTTCAAATAATTGATGGTGGGATTTCCCCCCAGCGGCCCGAACAGCGCCTGCAATCCCGGCCGCGTCGCCACGCCGCCATTGCTAAAAATCACGTCCTGGCAATCGGGCGACACTCCATGCGGCAAATCCGCCGGCGACATATCCGTCACCAGCCCGCCAAAAATCTCAATCGGCGCATCAAATGATCCCGCTGTAGTCATAAAATTTAAATCGCACGCCCCCTCATGAACGTTTGCCACCCTCCCAATCCCGCCTGATTTCCAGTTTTTGTTCGCCGCAGCAATGCCGCCGTCAGCCAACGCATCGTTCCAATCACGCCGTTTAAATCGGCCAACAAGCAAAACCTGTCATCCCGACCGAAGCGGCCGGTCTTTTCCTGCACTCGCGAAGCGAGTGACCGGCCGCGCAGCCCTCCCGCCGAGGCGGGTTAGCCCGCCCAGACGGGGAATCTCTCTTCGATCCATCCGTTCGCCACCGAGTTTCTTTGACTGAAACCCCGCTCTTATGACCGTCGGCGCACCACCTCAGCCGAAGGCGCACCAGTGCCCGCCAATTCTTCCTTCCCCACCAGCCCATACTGCGCCGCCTTCTCCCGATCCAGAATCGCCCCGCAAGAACGGCACACCGCCACACCATGTTTTATCTTCTCCGCGCACACCGGGCATTCCGCCAGCGGCTTCGGATCATACAGCCACGGTTTTTCTTGTCCCAATTGCCGCGCCGCTCGCCGCTCCAGGTCCGTGATGAACATAGGATTCTTGCTGCGCTCCCATTCCAGATCCGCCGCGGCCACCAACCTCCGGTGAAATTCCCGCAATCGCACGCGAGCATCCGCCAGTTCGGCCTCCGTCGGAGTCGCCGCCGCCGCGACAAACACGCCGTGAAAACTTCCCTCCCCCGAATCGCTGTTAATCTCTCGCGCAATGTCCTCCGCAATTTCCCGCGCCGTAATGCGATATTCCATGGTGCGCCGGTCGCCCAGATCCATAACCCCCAAGCATCCGCGAATCGGCGTGACCGCATACGCTTCTCCCACTTCCGGCGAGCGTACTTCCAGCGATCCAAAATAAGTTCGATGGCGCGGCGGCCACTTTTCCGGCGAAATATTGATCAACCACATCGTTTCGGTCTCCGTCGTCCGTGCCGGAATCATGTAGTCACACCTTTCTCCGCTCACTAAAGAATCAGCATTTCCAGATTGTCTGGGAAATTAAACGTTAAAACGAAGCCGTAACAAAAAAACCGATAAACGCCGCTACTGCATTCTGTACTGCACCACCACGTTCGCGTCCGCCGGGCTCGTTGCGCACCCCGCCGCGGCAGTCTGCACCACCACCTGCAAAGCCGCGCCCGCGGCATAATTCTGCGAAATACTGCCGCTATCGTTCGCCGCAGCCGCTATCGTCACATTCACCGGCGTCGTTCCATCGGTAAGCCGCACCACCGCATTGGTCGTGCAACCAACGGGCGCCGTCTTCGCCTGCACCTGAACTCGCGTGACCGTTACAGCCTTGTCCGTTGTCCACGTGCTGCCGGTCCATGTCGCCGTCAGCGCGCCCGGCAGAAAAATATTTTGCTCCGCCCGTGGACTAGCGCTCAGCGTTTCCGTCCCAACCGCCACGCCTTGACCGAAGTGCTGCGTCTTCGTCCAGTCTTGCTCGATATCCAGTTGGCTTAGCGGATGAAGATTGCCGCCGCTCCAGTTGTCCACCATTGCCACTGTGCCAAAAATTTCCACCGCCGGCGCTCCGCTGGTAAAAGTGGTATCCGTGAAAGTTACTGTCGCCGGATTTGTTCCGCTCCGCGAACACGTCAGATTCCCAGCGCCACTCACTTCCAGCCGGAGCACATCTCCGACCGTGCCCGCCGTAGCCGACGATGCCAGCGTTGCGCCCGTCCCCGAAGTAATTTTCTGCAGCAGCAGCGTGGCATTATTTTCCACGCAGGTGTAGCCATTGCCGCCGGCCGATAGCAGCACATCCACGCCCACATAATCCGTGCCGCCGTTCAAACTCGCCACCGTAACCTGCGAAAATTGTCCGCTCACTGAAAACGGACTCGCCGCCCAATACGCCAGGTTGCTCGCTCCCGTCCCGACGAGCACATTGCTCGCCACATTGAAACCGCCATTGGTAACCGTCCAGTTCGCGCCGATCGCGCCGTTCGCGCGATTAAAATTGTCGTATGCGGTATTCAGATAGCTCGTTACCGGAACTACTCCGGTAACGTCCGGGAAGCTCTGCGTACGCGACGCGGTCATCGTTGGCGTGTTCAACGTGTCTACAAATCCGCTGCCGGTAAGTTTCAAAGTTGGCCCAGCAATTCCATTTGCGCCAAGACTCGATATTGCCGCAATCGTGCTTCCCACCAGCGTGCTGCTGCAAGTGAAGCCTGCAGTATCCGCGAATGGCGTCGAGCCGGCGATATACGGTCCAACCGGCCCGCACGCTCCGGGGAAATTTACTAGGCCGCCGTCGCGATATGGTCGGTATCCGACCGCACCCGTAGGCAACGTCGGAGTGATGGTCACCGTCTGCGTTCCGCCCGCGACGGTGATTGCGGTCCCGGCGCTCAGCGTCGTGGTATTTCCGTTCGCATCGATCGCCGTAACCGTGTAGGTATGCGCCCCCACCGGCACGCCCCCGCCCGCGCTCGCCGCAATCGCAGGCGCGGCGGGCACCGGCATGGCGTAATACACCTGTCCATTCGCGCCGCTTAAGGAGACAGCGCTGTTGACGAACGCATCGCCGCTGCCGTACCGCGCTGTGTAGGTGGACAGACCGATGCTGCATGCGCTTCCGCTGACGTCAGCGCCCGAGCCGCTGAACGAACCCGCAAACAACGGCTGTGTATTCGTCGCGCATACCGGATTAATAATATGGGATCCGCTCACGCTTGCGAGTTGCGTCGCGTCTATCACCGGCGATGCCGTGTTCAGCGCGTCGGAAGGACCGGCGTTAATCAACGAGAGACCTGCGGAAGATCCCGAGGCTGCGAAGCTGTAACGAATCAACGGGGTAGTGACGTTTTCGTATAGCGTGTCATTGAAAGTAATGTATCCGGGAAACGCGTTGTTCAACTGTCCCCAGTTTTCGTACACCACACCCTTGCCGCTGAATTGTGTTTGATCGAACATCATATTGCCCGGCAAAGTTTGATTCCCCACGCCCAAGCTGTTGCCGGTGGCGATCAACATGCACTCCGGTGGTCCCCAGAGTCCGATGCTGTAGCAACCGCCGCGTTTCCAGCGGTGATTGAATCCTCCGCTGCGCAATATGAACGGCATAGCTCCGGCGTTCCCCACGAAGTAGTCGTTGTTCCAAAGATCATTCACCACGCCACCGGAGCCCGAATCCTGGTCCATCACCACGCAGCTTTGATACTGCTGCGTGCAACCCAGGTTGAAATTTTCAACGGTCGTCGGGCCAAAATCTCCCGGGCGAAGATACAGAAACGGGTAGGCGTTCCCGAATATGCGGTTCGTAAATCCCATGGAAAGCTGGGGAGTCTGATTGCCCGTGCCTCCGGGAACCGCCGAAAGTATCAACCGGGCGCGCAGGATGATCGGGTCATTTACGATCAACGAGCTGCCTACGGATAAGCTCAGAAAATCCACGTTGCAGCTGTTATTTAAATCCAGCGGTGAGTTGAACGGCACAGTCGTGTTCGTCACCGGGATAAGCAAAGTTCCACTATTGTTCGTTCCGATCGCCGCGCATCCTGCGAGAACCACCGGAGTATTGTCATGCGACGCGGATTGCGAAGCCGCCGTAGCCGTTGCTGCGCTGGCCAGCGTCAAATTATTTCCATTAATCGCGGTGATTTTTGCCGAAAGGATGCCATTCACGGTCACGGCCGTCGGTGTTCCGGCGGAAATGTAACCAGGTGCGGTAGGAGCACCAAGTCCCCAATCCACGAACTGTCCGTCCATGCCCTCGACAATTCCTGCTAGCGAGTAAGCGCCGGAATTTGTGCTGCGATAGACGTACGCTTGCAGCGTGATGTATTCCTGCATATTCCAGCGCACGGTGTTCTTCGCGTAGACATTGACCGTCCCGCCCGTCGGCCCGCTGTCGTTTGCTTGATCGCTTTGATAAAACGTGAAGGTCGTCGCCGAAGGTGTCGACACGATCACGTGAGCGCCGTTGTACGCCGCGCTGCTGGTGCCTTCCAGATCCACCGGAACGCCCGATTGCAGGTTGTGCGTCGCGCTCGTGGTACACGAGACCAATCCGGAAGTGCGCGAGCAAGACGACACGTTGATTGTATTGCTGCCAAGAGTTGCTGCGCCTGAAGTGGTTGTGCCCGCCGGAGACGCAACGCTCAGTTCCCCGTGATACCCGCGCAAAACAATTTTGTAATCGTAACGAGTCGTGCCGTTCAAAATCCCCGACGGACTCACCACCACCGTTGAACTCGTCAGCGTTAAAGTTCCCGAGCCGGCCGTGGTGCCGACATTCGCGCCAGTATTGGCTACGGTGAAATGATGTGCGTCGCCGTCGTTCGAGGCGATGGTGTAGTTGCCATTAAAACTGTTATCCGCAAGTCCGGCGATGGTAATCGTCTGCCCTGGCCCCACGATCGTATTCCCGACCGTGTAGGTCGCCACGTTGCTTGAGCGCGAATACGCCGAAATCGTCGTCGTGCCCCACGCATCAAAAGCCGGCGCGACTCCCGACTGCGGAATCGCAATTCCCTGCCCCACCGCGAAGTCGCCAATGCTGGTGCACGCAACAGTGGCGCTGCCTGCCGTCGTGTTGCACGTAATTGGCGCACCGGCGCCCGAGTACAACCCATAGCGCGCTAGATCGTAAGAAGGGTTCGGTCCCTTCGCGTGTACATCCGCATCGAAATTCTGCGGCGCTGTGAACGTGTTGGTCACGTTCGTCTGCGCTCCGCTGCCGCTTGCGATCGGTCCGACCTCCGCGCCAGTGTCATCCTTGTAGTACAACCGCTTGTCCGCGGTCTTGGTGTAGAGGTTTACCGTGCCCAAACTCGCCGCGCCCGGCGGTACGCCTTGATTGGCCAAATTAAGTGTTCCGCTCGCCAGCGACCCAACCACCGTCGTATTTCCGTTGACCGTTAAATTTCCGCTCAACGTCAACGAAAACGCGCTGATCGCGCCTGTAAACGTCGGCGACGTCGGATCGCTCGGCAGAAGCACGTTGGGAAGTTGTTTATTCGTGATACCTGGTCCGGATATTTCCACTTCATAGCGCCCCGGCGCGGCGTAGAAGAAATAATTTCCCATGCCGTCGGTGGTTGTGGGATTAGCCATCGCCTGCGTCAGCGCGGCGTCGGAATAAATCAGCGCCAGCGGACCGCACGGCTGCCCGGTCGCTGGCATCGCGCAGATTCGTACACTGGCCCCCGCCAGCGGCACGCCCCGCGAATTAAAAACGATATCGTCCTTGCGCGTTCCTTGCGCGCGCGCGGTGCCGACCATTCCCGGCCACACATGCAGCGCCAGCGCCAGCACTGTCCACAAAGAACCCATCGCAATTTTTGATCGTATCATGCAGAGACCTTTGCCCTGACGGAGTTGGTGCCGCCAAAACTTTTTCGATTTAGAATGTCGTGGCTAACAGGCAATCAAATCAGCGCCACACTGCTTTTTATTTTCTATCTGGTTGCCCCACACATCCCAATCCATCGCTATTACAAAAGCGCGGACGGTGCCCCAGGTTTGCAGCTGAGCCCGCCTGCCGCAGGCAGGGTATGAACCTGGGTCTTGGGTTTCGCGCCCTTAGTTCGTAGGCGAATCGGGGCATCGGCGCCTTTACCATCGATGGTTGCGTTGGAAAATGTTGGTAGTGTGGAAGCAGCCGCTCATCATTCGCGTGACGAGATCGTCCGCGCGCGCAAAGAAGTCGCTCGTTTTTCCTCAGCGCCTATTGCAACTTGCGCGTCGTAATCGTGATCTGTACCACGTCGGTCGTGACGCTCGCCGGATAAGCCCCTGCGGTCACTTCCACTCCTCCGCCCGTAAACGCTTTCAATTTCCAGTTATTCAACGCCGTACCAGCAACCGGAATGTAGTAACCCGCGTTGCCGGCCTGGCTGTCTGTGAAAACCTGCACGATCTGTGTGCTGGCCAGCTTGTCCGCCACCGTGGTGAAGTCCATCGTGTCGCCGCCGGTCGCATAATTTCCGGAAAACGTCAGCGTCCCGATGGCGTACACCAAATTACTCCCCGACCCATGCACATTCCCTGGCAAAACCATAATTTGAATAGCCATCTGGCTCTCTCCTTGCTCTGTATAAATAAGATCACCAATTCCTAAAATGCTGCGTAACCGCTGCGTGACGAAAACGGTCGTCGCCGGTGCGAAGTCTGTTGCTCCCGGCGCACCGCCGCCGCCACCAGGTCCTCGATCGCATCCTCAGCCGCGCCGTCCCACTTTTCCGCCAGTGGACTGCCGCGCGCCCATCCCGCCAGCGCTGCTGTCGCGTACGCGATCGCTTCCTGCGCGTTGCGAATCAGCACCGGCGATGTCGCATCCGTTAAATCCGGATACGCCTTCGCATACCGCAAACGGATCTGCACATCCTGCATGGCGCCCACAAAATACAATCCATCCGCGCGCCACTCCCACACATTCAAGGCCGTATTCTGCGGTCGCGATGGCAGCCCGCCATGCCGCGTAAGATCGACCATCTCGCTGAAGTCGTCCGCTGACCCACTCGTCCGCTCCCACAATTTAATCGGCACCAGCAAATCTGTCGGCAATTGATTTGGCGCCGCCGTCGCGTCGGTGATCGATACTTGCAGCGACGCATCCGCCGCCGGCACCGCGACCACCACCAGCAACGCATCGTCCTGGATAAATCCGCCGCCGCCCGAATTTCCCAGCGCGCGCTGCAATTTCCGGTACGCCGAATTCGCATACGGCAGCAGCACCGCGTCCGTAAACAGATTTCCCTGCGCATCGTTCAGCAGCGAACGCACCAGCGCAGTAATCTGTCCCGCCGTGTTGTACGCGCTAGACCCAACGACCGGCATATTCGCTCCTCATCTAAACGGCCCCACACCGATTCTCGAACCTGCGCGGAGGGTGCGCCAGGTTCGCATTTGGTGCCTGCATGCCGCAGGCAGGTCACGAACCTGGGTCTTGCAGTTGTTTCCCCCGCCGGGTGTCCTGCACGCCAGCCTTTACAGGCGATCGTAGCGTGCGAGGCTTTTTAATAATGTAATTGGCACGATCGCCACAATCGTGACTGCCCACGACCACCTCAACACTCCGGCATCGGAGACTTCTGCAAATAAGCCGACACGCCAATCACGCCATTAATCAACGCCGCCGCTGCGCCAATTCGCAACGTTTCGCCCATCCCCGACTGCAAATTAAAATGTTGCGGATCGATCCCCACCGCCGCCAGTCCTGTGAGCACACCACCAGCCGCGCCACTGATCGCTGCCGCAACAATTCCTTTTAGCCACAATTCTGTTTTTGTCATTTTCCACGCCCGTCACGCCACGCAAACAAACGGCTGCGCATGAAATGCCGGCACTGTGTCATCCAGCACCGCAAACGCATGTTCGTCGTAATCCCGTTCCTCGCGCTCCGCTTGCCTACCCACCGCTTCCCTGCGCTCAACCCGTGATTTATTCCGCGAGCGCTCGATTGCGTACGCAATGTGCTCAGCCACTGTCGGCGTCAACTGCACAAATTCCCCGCGCGCTCCCTCGAGCGTGAAGCAATGCTCATAATCTCCGCGCTCCGGATAAGGGCCCAGCGCCGGCACACTTCGCCCTTCGGTAATTTCCAGCGTTTGCGCGTACCAGGCCCGCGGCGATCCATACGTCTCCGGCGCCATCCATCTTTCAATGTGCCAGCGATTCACCGCCGGATACTTTGGTTCCTGCCGCAACTCGATCACTTCTCGCAGCAGCGCTCCCGTTGATGGATCATGCTCCTGAAATTTCCCCCCAATCCACGCCAGCCGGTTCCATCCCCACACCGCGCGATAATTCGCTTCCCCAAATCGATTTACGCCGCCCGCAATCTTTAGCCGCCGCGCGACCCCTTCCGGCGTCACGTGTGTCTCCCGCACAATTTCAATCCGCATACTCCGCAAATCATTTCGCGCTTTCGTCATGTCGCTAATCGCCAACTGCGCATTCCGTTCTCGGTCCAATAAACAAACCTCGCACCAAAAACAAAAGGCAACCGACGCAAACGCCGGTTGCCTCCCGTCCCGTCGCAATTTTCTAATAGCCGCTTGGTCTCGCAAGCGTGTCGATGAACGCGCCAGTCCTCGGAGCGTCGTCCCACACTTGAAACGCCGTGTCGAAATAAAATATGTAGCTCGCTGCCAACCCGCCGCTCGCTCCATAAATCGGAAACACCGTATTCCCATTGACCTCATAGAAATCGATGTCCTTCAAAACCGCGCGTCCCCAGTGCGACAGATCCAGAAAATCCACGCGCGTCTGATCGGCGTTCACGCTGGACTTGATCGGTATACCGCTCATCGTCTTTCGACCGCTGAACAGCAAATCAAGATCATTCCCGTCGCCACTGCCGCCTTCTTTGATAATCTGGCTCACGGTGATGCCCAGGTTTTCCCACGCGTGCTCCTGTTCTACCGCCATGTACGCGATCAATTTGCTTACGTGATTAATTCCCAGCGCTTTGCGCACCTTGTTGATCGCGAGCCGCACGTTCGACGGCGTCAGTGCCGCGTTCCCCGCGTTCACGCGCGGAGTCGCCAGCTGCACCGGATACGTCGCGCGATTCAGGTTCAACCACGTGCCGGTCGTCGCGTTGTTCTGGTGATATTTAATTCCAAAGAGCGACACCGGACTCGCGCCCGACAATCCGTCATGCACAATCACGTCGCCGGCGGTAAGCCCACCCGGATTTACGTCCACGGTAATCGTTTGCGTTGGACTGATGGGATCTGCAGCCACTACGTTGCACGTGCCGCGATTGGTGGTCAGCGTCGAATCGTAAACCTGAATCGTCTGTCCCACATAAACCAGCGCCGCGCCTGGCGGCGTAGCCATCGTCCATGTGGTCGTTGCAAACGAGCTGACCGTTCCCAGCACGCCGTTCCCGGCCGTCTGCATCAGCTTGTCCAGGAACGCGCGAAATTGTTTCATCCCGTTCGCTACCTCGCGCTTGGTGGCATTTTCCACTGCGCGCTCGCGTCCGTTGGTCGCGTATTCCACCAGCTTCGTAATTTCAATCGCGAAGCGGAAGAAAATCGGCGAAACCTGCGCCACGTCGTACGCCGTACCTGACCCACGTCCCAGGTCTCCGCCGTCCGCATTGTATGAACCGGCTTTGCCTCCGGGGTTGACCTGCAACGGCAGGCGCATATTGCGGCTGGATACTTTCTCCACATCGCCGCGCTGTTGAATCATGGTGAGCAGAATATCGTCGCGCTCATAGAGCAGGGGCACTTTGTCGCGCACCTTCTCGAGCTGCAACGCGACGACATTCGCGTTTGCTTGTGCTGGCATCTGTTTTTCTCCTGTGCGCCGGTTAAACCGGCGAGGTGTAGT
>JRHI01001038.1_pt1 | contig 26097 bp, 22 predicted proteins | sample 215371 | NCBI WGS metagenome assembly JRHI01 (sample SAMN02929681, study PRJNA255918) | sediment metagenome | biome: cave system; feature: Ice Cave; material: Sediment; isolation source: sediment from deep within a dark volcanic ice cave with no known source of... ...
AGTTCAAAATCCACGCCCCGCAACACCGTGTTTGCGCCGAAAGCCTTCACTATGCTTTTCATTTGTAGTATGGTCGATGTTTGAGATATGGTCGATGTTGTCATGGAGAAGTCTCCTGAGAAACTGTGTGGGTACACGGGGCCTCACGTAGACATATCGTGAGACCCCATTCCTTGTTGGCGGCCGATAGCCACGTCAGGCAGCCGACAAAGACGGTGGTGGGGCGGCATGATACACCGTCTGCCATGCCTGCAACACGTTCTGCTGAGTGACAGCAAGAGAGTTGAGCGCTACATATGGCGGAGCCTTTTTCCCAAGCAGCCCGTATCCTGCCAGGAGCGCCTCGGTTGTGCCCTGGTCGAATGGCCGTTGAGCGCCCAGGCCATAGACGAACTGGCCCTTTTTAATTGCGATCGCCATATTCAGCCCCAGATCACAGGTCGTAATGACGAGATTCGGATTGCCGGCGGTGCGTGCGGCAGACAGAATTCCTTCTGATGGGACATCCCACACGCCCCAGATCCCGTTGAGGTCAGGGAACTGGGTCAGCATAGCCGAAGCAGCCGTATTCGCCTGGCCCGCGAAGTCAGGGCCTGCAACGCCCTTCTCGCTCACAATTTGAATGCCTGGAAACTTAGCGATCGTTGCCTTGAACGCCTGATATCTCTGCTTCGTCACGAAAAAGTCAGAAGCGTGATAGATGAGGCCGATCTTGCCCTTGCCATTGAGCTTTTTGGCCATGAGCAGGGCGGCGGCCACTCCATTCCCGTAATTATCGGCTGATACCACGCTGACATAGTCCGTACCCGCTTTGAAGCCACTGGGAACGTTATCCATGAAAACCAGCTTGACTCCTTGAGCGACGGCCTTCTTGTAGGCACTTGCCGTTGCCACAGGATCGGTCGGGATGGACACGATGATGTTAGGCTTCTTTTGCAGCACGGTCTCGATATCCGATACTTGCCTGTTGGGGTCGAAGTTTGCGTCCGTCACCGCGATCACCTTGATGCCCATGGCTGCAAACTGGTGTTTCAAGCCATCAACCTGCGCGTTTGACCAGTCGTTACCGGCATAGTGGAGAACAATCGCGGCTGTTGCGTTCATACCCTGAATTTTCTGCAACTCCGCCGGGGTGAGTTGCACTTGACTAGCAGGGGTAGCAGGTTCGCCGTAAGGACCCACGCTGAACACACGTTGTTGTAACGCGGCCAATGCGGCTTGAGGATTGTTAGGATCAATCGGTGGCAAGTTGCCCGCTGGCGTTGCATTCGTTGCTCCCGGAGGGCCTCCTGTCGATGATGCCTGACTTCCGCATGCTGATAGTACAAGTATCAGGAGTAAAAGTATCGTTGGCAGTGCCAAAATGCTTCGATTTCTGCGAATGATACCAGAAAATACCTGTTGTTGCATCATTATTGCTCCCTTGCGAGTGGCGAACGCCACAGCGCTTTCAATGTAATCTGACTTCAGTACAATTGGAGGACAGTCAAACCGCAGCGATAACTTGCTGGATGAAGGCCATGCTTATTTCTGCCCCCCTCTTTGGATCAGGGAAACTATCTAACTCCACCGTTATCCAGCCATCGTATCCAGCATCCTGCAGGGCCGTCAGAATCTGACGGTAGTTCTGTTCTCCCTGTCCGAGTGGCACAAAAGTGCCGTGCTTAATGTCTTTCAAATGGACGTAGTTTACGCGGCTGGCATAGTGTCGAAGAATGGCGACTGGATCACCTCCTCCTGCTTGCACATGAGCTGTATCGGGACAAAACCCGATGCTTGTGTATTTGAACAACTTCTCCAACTGATCAGGGGCTTGCACACAGGTGCCTAGATGTGGATGATAACTGGCTACCAATCCGATACGACGCGCCAGATCAGCCACTTGCTCCAGAGCCTGTCCAAGCTGTTGATAATCTTGCTCGACAATGCCAGTTGAGCGCACTGCTCCGCCTCCAACCACGAGATATGTCGCGTTAAACTCAGCAGCGAGCCGCGCAACCTGCTCGATCTTTGCGAGTTCCTCTCCTAGCACATCTGGATAAATGAAGTTCGCGCCAGCATAGACGGCGACCATCTCCAGGTGCAGGCTCTGCATGAGGGATCTCAGTTCGTCCTTGCGGTCGGCAAACTGTATGAGGTTGCCATCAAACAACTCAAAGCCTGCATAGCCTGCAGATGAGATGTCTCTCAGGGCCTCTTCAGTAGAGCCGTTGGCGAGATAGTAGAGGTCCCTGATGCTTGTTACTCCGGCTGGATGTCCAACCACACCACCCCAGGTATTGGTCTGATAGGCAAGTTTCATCAGGTTCCTCCTACTTTGCACTCCGTTGTTGGATCAAGTGATCCGCAACTCTGGCAGCATTTGCCATGATCGTCAGCGTTGGGTTGATGCCGGTGGCTGTAGGGAACGGGCTGCCATCAACGGCGTACAGGTTTGCCACCTCGTGCGCCTGGCACCACTTATTCAATACAGACTGCGCCGGGTCCGTGCCCATGCGAATGGTGCCGTGCTGGTGAGAGCAGTTCCCAGAAATTTGGTCGACGTACGCCCGCCATACTTTCTTGGCCCCGGCGGCTTCAAGGATCTCCGCATTCCTATCAATGGTCCAACGCGCCTGCGCGAGATCATTGGGGTGTGGCTTGACCGTGATACGTGCTACCGGCAGTCCCCAGGCGTCCTTCACGGTATCGTCCAATTCCACACGGTTGGTCTCTTGAGGGAGATCATGCATGACGATACCTACGGCCATGCTGTGGTTAAAGAACTGCCTGTCGGCATCCTTCATGGCCTTTCCCCACTGAGGCTTGTCAGGCAGCGAAAAGTTGATAGGCAGCGGGATGCCGGAAGCAGCCGCCGCAACATGGCAACCGCCAATAAAGCCCCGCTTTTCGTCAGACGCATAGAATTCAAGCGTACTGGCACTAATATAGCCACCTCCGGCCCAGCCGTAGACCGGCTCTTCGAATACACCAACGGCGCCACTGTATTCATGGAGGGTGAGGTAGCGGCCAACGAGTCCATTGCTGTTTGCTAACCCATTCTGGAAGAGATTTGAGCGCGAGAGCAACAGGAGCCGAGCCGATTCGATTGCTCCGCAAGCAAGCATGAAAACATCGGCCTCTTGTTCGACGAAATCCCCATCCGTATCCTGATAGACTGCACTCTTTGCTCTGCCTTGTGCATCGACGCTGATCTCATGCACGTAACATTCGGTGCGTAGATCCAGCTTGCCAGTGGCAAGCGCGTCTGGAATGAAGGTGTAGAGGACACTCCCCTTTGTGCCAGTCGGATCACCGTGCTGCTGGATGAAAGCAGATAGCACGGTAGATGAGCGACCTTGATACGGTTTTGAGAGCATAGCCGTTGGCGTCGGGAAGGAGTTATACCCGAGCTTAGCGCATCCCTCGTGAAATTTCTGGGTGTAGCGAGTCATCGGCATGGGCGGGCACGGATAGCCGCGGCTGCGTGGGGCTTCGTACTTATTAGCGCCAGCCTGGCCTGACACACCCAACGTCCACTCGACTTTGTCGTAGAATGGCTCAAGTTCCTGATAGGTAATGGGCCAGTCTACCAAATTGGCTCCAGGGATATCACCGTGGAGGGAATGCATCCGAAAGTCGTTCTCGACAAAGCGCGGGACCCATCCCGTCCAATGGACTGTTCCGCCGCCCACCATCTGGGGCACGGGACAGAACGAACCCACGTGCACCTCTTCGTCAGCCGAGTGCCTGAACGTTCGAGGGTTCAGAGTTGGATCAGACCAGAGATAGTAGCGGTTCACGTTGGCAAGTTCATCGGCGCCGAAGTCTTCTTGCTTCAACCAGGGGCCGCGTTCCAGAATCACAACCTGAATACCGGCCTCAGTCAGCATTTTGGCTGCCGTCGCACCAGAAGCCCCCGCCCCGATAATACATACCTGGGCCTTGTCAGGCTTGCTCTTGTAATTCTTCATACAGTCTTTCCTTCCTCGACACCAGTACCTGCATCAGCAAAGAACGGCAACGTGTTGTACGTCCCCGAATGCGCCTCGGCCATAGAAGATGGTCCTTGGAAGCCGATGATCTGCCAACCTATATGGTTTTGATTGCCCCCATAGATAGGATCGGCATAGAAGCCCTGGCGTGTGTGCAGGACCAGCATCTGAAAAAAGTCGAGGTCGGTCTCAGTCTCATACTGCTGCATTGCAGCAGGTGTAGAAGGTGCGAAGCCAGTGGTTGCCTGCTCACTGCCAGCAACGGCCTCAACTTCGGGCTTCTCCATTCCAGAGAGCACGCGGTCCTGCTGTTCGGGAGTCAAGAGGCGAAACTCGGTGCCGAAGCGCTCGCGACTGCGCCTGTCCATCTCCTGAATACCTTCTCCGTAGCGCTGGCGTATCGTCTCGAGGCGCTGTTGCCATGAATCGGCCTTTTTCCCATAAAGCTTCTGAAAGCCGCTTCCGTCAGGCCTGGCGTAGATGTAGTCGAGACCAGAAAGGTAGCGATCCAGGAAGAATATTGCTCCTGCTTCACGAGCTCCAGCCGTATCGTCACTCGGAATGATACGAGCCATAGCAGACTCGATAGTAGCCCATTGGTGTTCATCGAAGAACAAGCGTTGTGGATTCGTATTCTTCTCTCGTTCAGTCATTTTTGGGCTCCCTTGCCTGTAGAGGCATGACCACTTTCAGTGGTAGTTAACTAAAAAAAGCACACAAAAATAGAGCGTAGGATATGAGGTTTCCACCACTTCATGGAGTTGTATCCCTACAGCTCTTGTGGTTTGCGTAATCTACGAAACATCGAAATACGCATAAATGTACGTCGTGCGTGCATTCGGCAAGTTTTAAGGCAGAGGAAAAGCGAGTTTCCCGCATGCACTATTGAAAGTTGCATCACCTCCTTTAGCTACTCTCGCTCATTCCCATCACGGTCCCGCGCTATGTTATCTGATGCACCAAACGGCTCAACTCAGCCTCCGAGAATAGCTGCTGAACTGCGAACGCAACTGTGCCGATAACTCCGGCAAGATCCCGCAGTTGTGAACGCTGAACGAGCAGGTTCCTGCTCCCAAGAGGCAGTGAGCGGAGATAGATTTCCTGGCGAATGGATGCCAGCCAAACATCACCTGTTTTACTCACACCACCACCGATGACGATGAGCGAGGGATTGAAGAAATTGACAAGCCCAGCGAGCGTATGCCCAATGTAGCGTCCGCTCTGTCGGATAATCTCCACGCAGGTATGATCTCCACGTGCAGCATAGTCATTTACATCCTGAGCCGTAAGTGTGTCCTGCCGGGTGAGATGCTCAGCAATCAGTGTGCTGCGGTTTGCGGCCTCATGAGCCATACGCACCCATGCAGGTGCCGCTGCCACGGCTTCAAGGCAGCCGACATTGCCACAGCGGCAAATGACCGGGTGACCATCTACCTGGATATGGCCGATGTCCCCCGCGCAACCGTCCGCTCCACGATACATCTGTCCATGACACACAATACCGCAACCAATCCCCGTCCCTACTTTTACAAAGAGAAAGTTTTCGATACCACGACCAAGGCCGGCCCATTGCTCACCAAGTGCCATCGTATTCACCTCGTTGTCGACATAGACTGGGCAGGCGAAATCTGGAGCGAAGTACTCCCGAACAGGATAGCCATCCCACCCAGGCATGATGGGCGGAGCAACTGGACGACCGGTCTTGAACTCTACGGGGCCTGGCACCCCGATCCCAATCGCCCACAACCGCTCACTAGAGATATGTGCATTATCGAGCCCACACTTGATCATATCGCGAGCTCGACTCAGGCAGCGTTCAGGTCCCTCGCTAATATCCGCCTCATTACTGATGTGCGACAAGACTTCTCCTGACAGATTAGTAATTGCGACATCTATACTCGTTGCGCCGTGATCGACTCCAGCAATGTACCCAACGTTACTATTCAAGGCAAGAACTCGTGCACGACGCCCTCCCGTTGAAGCAGCGACACCCCTTTCGCGAATCAGTTCATAACTCAGGAGGCGCTTTACGTGCTGAACAACGGTTGACCGACTACTGTCAAGGATGCGTGCAATATCGGCGCGAGATACCTCATGTTCGCTGCGAATGATGTTCAGGACACGCGCAGTCATAGAGAGTTCTGAGGAAGGTTTATGACCATCCTCATGATGCAAGAAGTTGTTTGTGATTTGTTCCATAACGGCCCTTTCATGTATTCCTGTCCCAAGAAATCATTGAGACAAGCGATAGACCTAACTCCACACATGTTATCACTTCTTGTAACCCTATAAGGCGGCCTGAGCGCTCGCCGAGTCCATTTCCGTAATCTACTCGTTCCATCTCCTCGCAAGCTACGTGAATGAGAGAGATTATATAATGCTCATTTTTGTCAAACATTTAACTAACTAAGATATATATACATGAAACTTTGTCAAAAGTCAAGTCGTTTTCGCACTACTTTTAACTTTTTATGACAAAAGATCGTCTCAAATAATAAAAACTTGTACCATAAGGAGTAAGACGTGTTCGTAATGTGCAGCTGAGCTTCTTGAGCATCGATTCCCGAAGCGCAGAGGCGGCGAAAACGACAGAGCACTTATTTTGATGTTCTTCGCTCTTCAGGAGAAGAGAACGCGAGAGGACCATCAATGCGTGCTTACTCGTTCGCCTCTTCCAGAAAAGAGGTATTCTGGTAGACGTCGGCAACCGAGAAGCGAAGATCGAGGCTGCTCAGTTCGATGGTATCGCCTAATCCGAGGGTGTAGAGAGACCAGAACCCCTGTTTCTCGCGCCGGAAGACTTCGACGAGGGAAAACTCAGAACTGATCAGCAGGTATTCTTGCATGCTGGAGCAGGAACGATACTGCAAGGACTTCTGGCCGCGATCACGCGCTTCGGTGGTGGGAGAGAGGACTTCTGCCACCAGAGAGGGATAGCGGATGACTTCGCATGCTCCTCTATCGCGTGGATCGCAACTCACGGTGACATCGGGGCAGACCCGGTAATGCTCAGACAGTTGCAAATAGACATCTAAATTATAGACAATGCAGCGGCGACCACGCAGAAATGCTTGCAGCAGGCCATTCAGATTGGAGCCGATGATGGAATGGTCAGGGCTGCCACCGGTCATCAAATAGACGCGGCCATCCAGATATTCATAGGCGTGTTCGGGATCTTGCGCGACGAGGGCAATGTATGCTGCGAAGCTCATCCGTTCATAGTGTGCGCTCTGTTCTACTGCCACCGGCTATTTCTTTCTGGTCTTCCAGAGTGATAGACGTGCCTGTATTAGTGCCGATTTCATTATACCATATCTGAACTCAACCTCCATGGTGAGCAGGCGTATGCCAGATGCGGCTAGCTTGACCGATTCTCTAGACTAGAGTGCGAAGTGGGGAAAGAATACTGAATACACTTCATCCTGGCTGCATAGTGATTGTCTGCGCAAGCGTATCGAGAACTGATTTGAGCGCCTGTACCGTCTCTGGATCCGACACCTCACCGTTGGCAAGCAGTTTCAGGCGCACCATTGGTATGATGAGCTTCGCCCCCTCCGGCACTTTTGCTCCCAATGCGCTCAACGTCAGCAGCAGTGATGCGTGTGCCTTGTCTCCTCCCATATATGTCGGTGAGGCGCTGATTGCGGCCACCGGCTTTTCGTACAAGTCGCCCGAAGACACCGTCCAGTCGAGTGCGTTCTTCAAGGCCCCCGGTACTCCAAAGGCATACTCCGGCGTACAGATAAGCACTCCGTCGGCGGCTTGAAGTAAGCCACGCAGATGTCCAACCGAGGCAGGCGCACTGTCTCCATCAAGGTCAGGGCTAAAATGTGGAAGGTCAGCTAACCCGTCGTAGATCGTGAACTCCATAGTTTTGGGAGCCAGCGCGGCAGTGGCACGAACGAGGGTTGTGTTGGTCGAACTGGCTCGAAGGCTTCCAGAAATAGCAAGGATGTGCATGGATGTTTCCCTTTCAGTCTACTCTTGTTTGCCAGTCAATCATCTCATGTACGAACTCATCGTGTAATGTCGCTGACTAGTGTCAGTTCGCTTAGGTTTTAGAGAATTCAAGCCTAGAGGGTTCATATTTGCCATTTTTGTCATCGTAAAACTTTAAGCCATTCATGCTGTGGGTTAAGCTTGTTCAGTGCCCCCGTTAACCATTGCCTTTATCAGCTTTCCTCCCTGTCTCCTCATTTGTCGAAATAGCTGCATCATGAGTAAGAAAACAGGCAAACTGCTTTGCGATGCTGCTTCCGTGCAGCTACCCAACTGTAGCACAGCGAGTCAAGGCCGCAGTTTCACTCCGACGATGCGACCCCATTGCCATGCTCCACCTCCTGTGCGGCCTTGACTCGCTGTGCTTTGTTGCTGAGTCCCAGTGAGAACCCCCCACCCGGGCGACCATAAAGGTCCCCACCCATCGACCACGCCTCTCCCGCCCCTACGGATACGAAGGCGCTTCCGAAGCTCCATCATAAGAAACCTCTCCTGAAAGTACAATTGTGCGCACATCAGTCAGTCGCTGGAACCCGCTAGGAGCGGGAACGGTTCGCGTTGGTTTGCCGTCTCTGAGCAGGCGAAAAAGAATAGGTCTGTGAAGAACGTTCTGTTGGAGAAGGAAGGATACGATGCAAACAGCAACGCCCGTTTTCCGTGAAGACGCGGCGAGTCAGTTGACTCTTGCCGCTCATATACAGGCCGTTGAAGGCGCTATCCATGCCATGCATAGCCACCTGCATGAAGTGCTGACCCTCGAAGATCTGGCCTCGGTGGCCTGTCTAAGCCCCTCGCATTTCACGCGCGTCTTTCATCGTCTGATTGGCATTCCACCTGGCGAATTTCTCTTCGCGCTGCGCTTTCAGGCGGCGCGGCAGTTGCTGTTGACGACTCCGCTCAGCGTGACGGATATCTGCTTCGAGGTGGGCTATAGCAGCCTTGGCTCTTTCACGAGCCGTTTCACGCATCTGGTGGGCCTGTCTCCACGCCTTTTACGCCAACGGGCTCATGCATTCGAGCCGATTGCGAGAGAGCCTGCCGAGCCATTTCCCATGACGCCCTCTGATATGCCGATGAACAACGTGCTGCTGGGCCACATCAGCGCCCCCGCGACGTTTCGGGGTACGATCTATGTGGGCCTGTTCACCAGTCCCATTCCCCAGGGAAGACCTGTGCGTTGCACCACACTCAGCTCGTCGGGTTGGTATCGACTTGATGGCATGGCTGACGGCGTCTACCATCTGCGGGCTGCCGCGTTTCCGGTCGCCGCAGACCTCCACTCGTCTCTGCTGCCCGGCGAGAAGATGTTGCTTGGCAACAATGCGAGTCCGCTGGTGATACGCCATGGTCAGGTGTTTGGCGATCCCGATCTCGTCCTGCACCCGCCGCGTCTGACCGACCCGCCTCTGGTGATGGGATTGCCCTTGCTGTGATTGGAGGAGCGGACAACCGTTCAAAAAGAGGGAGATTGGAGGAGTTTTTTGCTTGTCCGTCTGCGTCGTTCAGTTCAGGTATTGTTATTCTTTCCTACCAACCAGCAGGAAATGAAGAGAAAAAATAACAGGAATCGATTTCTATCATCAACCCTGCATTCCCAATAGATTCCCGCTTTCATATCTGCGCAAGCCAAGCCGGAAGATGCCGGATGCCATCAACGTAATCAGTGCTGTGAAGCCGAGCATTGCGGCCAGTAGGGGCCAGCTGAACTGGCGTAGCAAGAGCAGTGGGATAAAGGAAATGAAGCCAGCCGGCAGGACGGTGAAGAGCAGCACTCTCACCGCCCCGTTAAAAATGTACATTGGATAGGTACTCAAGGTAATCAGCGTCCCTAAGAGTTGCTGTGCCAATCCCTCTGTGTTGCCCAGGAAAAAGGCGAGGGAACAGAAGATCACGATGAACGAGGTGAAGATCAAGCCTCCGGCCAGCGCCAACAAGAGAAAAAGGCCGAAGCGCAGCGGGTCCGGGTGCAGGAAGAGCAGAAATGCTCCCAGCGCGAAAATGATATCTCCCCACGCTGTCGGGTCGGAGGCGGAGATACAGACATGGAGCAGCACATTACGCGGCATCCCCAGGTAGGCATCCAGCCCACCGTTCATAATCAGCGAGGCAAGTTTGGAGGCGTTGCCAAAAAAGCCCGCGCTGATGCCATAACCACAGGCGGCCACCGCCCAGATCACCACGACATCAGTATTTTGCCAGCCATGGACGACAGGAAACTGCTGAAAGTAGCTCCACCAGAAGAAGAGCCACAGACTATCATTGGCAACCATGGTGAAGATCTGCACCCAGAAGGAGATGCGGTACTCCATCGCCGCCTGGATGTTTGCCGCCGCGTACGCTCCGATGAAGCGCGCAGTGCGAACGAACTGATTCAGTAGCAACATCTCGTCCTAACCTCCGTTAATATTCACTCTCCGCGTCGCCAGTCGATAGATGGCAAAAAGCACCAGGCTCCCGATTGCGATTGTAATTACCTGCTGTACTAATAACCAGCAAAAGGGGAGCAGTTGAAAATGTACCAGGGTACGGGCTGGACCATAGAGGACAGCGCTAAAGGGCAGTAGCAACGCGATGCCGCGAATGGGCTGCGGTAAAACTTCAAGGGGGGCCAGCACGCCGCCGAGCACCAGTGCCATGCGATTGACAATCAAGAAAAAGGGCGTCGTCTCCTCGGTCCAGAAGGCAAGCAGGCCAATGCTAAAGTAGACCACGTAGTCGATGCAGGCGGCCAGGAAGACGACCAGCGGCCAGGCCAGCACGCCCATCCAGGTAAATGGCGGCGGTCCGACGAAGATCAGAGCGATGATGAAAGCGACCGCGCTGTTCATCACAAAGCGTACCAGTCGTTCGCCGAGGTATTGCGCGAAGTGGTAGAGCACGTAGTTGCATGGCCGTCCCAGCAGGTAGGCCAGTTGTCCACTTCGTACCTCCTGGTCGACCAGGCGCGTCAGCTGGGGTAGCGAAAGCGCAATCGTTTCCGTCGCGGCCAGGTACCAGATCATATCGTTAATAGCAAAGCCGCTCAGCGAGGTGATGCCGCGTACCGCGAAAGTTGTTTTCCATAACTGCTCGAAGACGTAGATCAGCACGATAAGGAAGAGGGTGCGGAAGATGACCTCCATGATGTACGCCAGGTTATTGGCTACACTGACACGAAGCACGGCATTGTATTTGCGCAGTGAGAGGCTTAAGCGTTGCTTGATGGGTTGATGATGATCGGCGATGGCTGTGTTCATGGTTTGTTTGTTCTTCCCTCTTTCTATGACTCCTGGTCTCTATAAAGAGACGTTCAGAAGAGGTAATTGGTAGCGTGCCATCGAAAGGAGATAATTAATGATCTATATTTGGTAAAAGAGATACTCTAAAAAAGAAGTCCCGCTGCGTCTACCTTTTAGACCCTCTATAAGTGGAGCACATTATTCGGAGGCCTATCGCGCATCTTGCAAGAGAGCGAGGAAAGCTATGTTAGAGACGAAGTCAGACTCTTTGGAAGAGAGGAAAACTATGTTAGACGCGAAGCCAGGCATTTTGGAAGACACGAAGTCAGGCACCTTGAAAAACATTGAGGCGAAAGCCGCTGACACAAAAACGTATGCAGGAGGACTTCTGCTATTTCTACCCATTGTTCCAATTGTTGCTACCATCATAAGCATTGCCACCTACCTCGTATTGAACCCGAAAGTACAAGCGAGTCGCACCGGCTTTGGGTGGTTAGATGCTGTTTTTCCGCTTCTTGTCGGCATCCTCTCTACATTAATTCTTTGGGCTCTCATGGCATTTGTTTGCCGCCGCTTTACTACGGTTCATCGCGCCAATGAGAAGAGCTTCTATGCGATTCTCAACCATCTATCCACGCTCAATTACTATATTGATACCTTGCCCACTGAGGATACCAAAGAATTGTTGCAATATCGCGATGCCATCTGTCTCGCTCTTAAGCAGCGAAGCACTTCCTGGATTGTCGGAATTGGATATATCGAGCTATGGGACTTGATAGATAGCGCGGAAGAAGCGCTCATCACAGTTGCTCCTCCGGAAAAGGTGATCGCCGATGCCATCTACGATGAAATGCGCCTCAATGACTCCAAGATTATGAACAGCGAGGAATGGGCGAATAAATTGAGGTTAGCCGTCAAAGCGTTAGACTCTGATGCTGTGAACTATCTCAAACCAGCGGTGGGGGCACGGTCGCCTATAGCAGGAGCACCAACGCAACCGCAAGCTCTAGCACCTGATCAGACAGGAAAATCAGCGATGCAACAATCAGGAGCACCAGCACAACCGCAAACTCCAGCACCTGATCAGCCAGAAAAATCAGCGATGCAACAATCAGGAGCAACAGCACAATCGCAAACTCCAGCAACTAATCAGCCAGAAAAATCAGCGATTCTACAGCAAACTGGTGCACGTTCCGTTCTGCGTGTAGTCAGAGGGACGATCAATGACTTCAACACCAAAAGCTGGGATGCCTTAATTACTGCACGGAATCAACTCTTCAGTACGATGACCCTCGTTGGGCTGACTATGTTCGTTTTCGTAGCACTCGCCATTCTCTTTCATGTCAATCCGGCTCATATGGAGACGGCAACCATCTTTGCCTTTATTGGTGCGCTAGCCGGGCTAATTGGCCGCTTGTCGATTGAATCCCAACTTGACAAGACGACGGATGATTATCGTTTGTCTTCAGCCCGTTTGCTGGTGACTCCATTGCTTTCCGGACTAGCAGCGGTTCTAGGTGTGCTAATCGTGGCGAAGACTACCAGCCTGAATGACATCTATACCTTAAATGCCGGCCTGGTGTCCAACATGATTATTGCTGCGACGTTCGGCTTGACACCGAATTTGCTGATTAACCAATTGCAAAAGAAGTCTGAAGGATACAAAGAGAATTTGCAGAGTACGCAACCAACATCTGGCAAGTGAACGAGAGGGAAAGGATGTATCCGTTCAGATTTCACCATAAATCCTGGCGATAATTTCTTCCATTGGTGGGTCGGCGATGGTCATATCCAGGATGTGGCAGTGTTGCATGATGGCGGCAATGATAGGCTCCAGCGGGCAACGGGCGGTGTCAATCGTTAGCTTCAGGCCGTGTCCCTTCGCTTTCACGACCTTGATGCCTTCGGTTGCAAGCAGTTCTTCGTGTATGGAGGATGGCAGACGAATGCTCAGGCGCCGTTCACCGCTCTCTTCATCTGTTTTCAAGAGCGTGGCCGCGGGTTCTTCTAAGAGCAGGTCCACTGTTTTGACCTTCAGGTAGTCGCGCTTCATTTTTGCCACGGGGGTATCCAGGATGATTTCACCGTGGTTAATGACGATGGCACGGCGGCAGACCTGTTCGATATCTCCTGCATCATGCGAGGTCAGAAAAATGGTGACGCCCTCCTCCGCGTTCAATTGCCCTATCAGGTCACGTATGCGCTGCTTGGCGATGACATCCAGTCCGATGGTAGGCTCGTCAAGAAAGATGACCGAGGGTTTGTGCAGCAGGGCAGCAACCAACTCGCAGCGCGTGCGCTCCCCCAGACTCAGTTTACGCGCTGGTGTACGGATGTAGTCCGCAATATCAAAGACCTCGACCAGGAAGTCGCGCCGCTTGCGATACTCGGCCAGATCCAGTTCGTAGATGCGTGCCAGCAGGTCAAAGGTATCCTGCGGCGGCAGGTGATACCACAACTGTGATTTCTGACCATAAATACTGGCTATATGAAAGGCCAGTTTGCGCCGCTCTTGCCATGGCGTTAAGCCGAGGACAGTTGCTTTGCCGCCCGATGGATAGAGGATACCTGTGAGCATTTTGATCGTGGTCGATTTGCCCGCGCCGTTGGGGCCGATAAAGGCCAGCACCTCGCCTGGCTCTAAGGAGAAGCTGATGTGTTTGACGGCTTTGCGTTCGCGATAGCGCGGAGCTACAAACGAGTGGAGGCTTCCGGCGAGGCCAGCTTCTCTTTCGCGGGTTTTGAATGTTTTCTCTAATCCTGCGACCTCGATGATCGGCATGGGGTTTCCTCCTTTAGTTTTCGATGCGAGGGAAAAGCAGGGGGCCAATGTTCACCTTTGAGAATGAACGGCTTCCCCATGTTCCCTGCTGCGCCCACGAGGTGGTAGCTGTGGGTTCCAGGCCAAGTTGATGCATGATGCTGTTGCTGGCGGTTGGGATATATGGCGCGAGGAAAGTGGCCAGCAGGCGCGTTGCTTCCGCGGCGGTATAGAGAACGGTATCCAGGCGGCTCTGCTGGTCAGGCTGTTGCGCCAGTTTCCAAGGCTCGCAGCGTTCGATATACTGATTGGTGTGACGCACTACACTCCAGATGGTGCTTAGAGAGCTGCCAAGATCCCAGCGCTCCAGGGCATTTGCGAAACGCGAGTGGGCTTCGGCGGCGACTCGCTGGATGTCTTCTTCGAGTTCGCCAGTTGGTCCGGCTGAAGGGATGGCACCGCCGCGATAGCGGTTGATCATCGTTACGACGCGGTTCAGCAGATTCCCTAGCTCGTTGGCCAGTTCGTCATTATAGTGACGGATGAAGGCAGCGCGTGAAAAATTCTCATCCGAGGCAAACGATAGGTTGCGCAGGAGGTAGTAGCGCACGGCGTCAGCGCCGAAGCTATCTACCAGTTCCACGGGATCAATAACGTTTCCGGTGGACTTGGAGATACGCTTGCCATCCAGGGTAAGAAAGCCGTGTACAGCGACCTGGCGCGGCAGGGGCAGACCGGCTGAGAGCAGCATGGCTGGCCAGTAGAGACAGTGAAAACGCGTGATATCCTTGCCAATGACGTGAGCGTCGGCTGGCCAGTAGTGTTCAAACGTTGCTGAGTCGTGTGGAAAGCCAATTGCTGTCAGGTAGTTCGTCAAGGCATCGAACCAGACGTAGATAACCTGCTTTTCATCGCAGGGTACAGGGATACCCCATGGAGCCATACCTGATCTCACCGCTCGCGAGACAGGGAAGTCCCGCAGACCCTGACGAATGAAGCCAAGTACTTCCGCGCGCCTGCTGACTGGCACGATAAAATCGGGATGCTCGTTGATGTGCGCGAGCAGGCGATCGCTATACTTTGAGAGCGCGAAAAAGTAGTTCTCTTCTTCTAGATATTCAGGCTCAAGCGAAGGATGCTCAGGACACTTTCCCTCCACGAGTTCTGCACTACTAAAGAAGTTGTTCCCATTGGGGCAGTACCAGCCGGAGTAGATGGATTTATAGATGTCACCATGCTGCTGTGCGCGGCGAAACATTTCTTGAGAGGCCTGGAAGTGCTGCTGCTCGGTCGTGCGAATCCAGCGATCATTCGAGATGTTCAGCTTCGACCATGCCAGGCGAAACGCCTCGTCCATGCGGTTCGTCCAGCTCACGAGATCGATATTGTTCTCCTGAGCAGCTTTTACCACGTGCTGGCTATTTTCGTCCAGCCCTATGCTGAAGTAGGTGTCGTGCCCCTGCAAGCGATGGTAGCGCGCTACGACGTCCGCTGCTACTTTTTCGAGCGCGTGACCGATATGCGGAGGCGCGTTGGGATAATCAATGGCGGTGGTAATGTAATAGCGCTGCTGTGTGGGTTCGTCGTTCGGAGTGTTGTTCATAATGTGACCTCTCTGCCTTCAATTGATGTATGTTTATAGATGATGGATGATGCCAGGATACAACCAAAGAAGGGGGCGCAGGTCTGTCACCTGCGCCCCCTTTGTACATTTACTGTGTAGCTACTGCTCACGTGAGCATTTCTGATCTAAGGATTGAAGAGGACGGCGACGACCTGCCATATACCATGGGCATAGAACAAGCGAGATAGAGCATAGCCATAGTTATGGTGGGAGGGGTATCAAATGGCTTTTGCGTCACGGTTGTCGTCCTCTTTTTGTTTAATATCGATTTCATGAATTGTCTTGATACGAATATACTTGGAAAGGTTGTGATTTGTCAAGGTTTGCAGATGTTCTTCATCTTTAGCACGAGCAGTCATATGTATCCTCCTGTTCTGGTGTAAACTGCGTATTAGCACAATCTCTCGGATATTTGCTATTGTCATAAATAGTATATCAGATGCTAAGTTGAAGGTTTGAAATGAATACAGCTGCTATTTTGCAAAGTACTGAGCACCGACCCTATCCCATCCCTAATGGGCCATGGATTATGACGCAGCGCTGGAGCGACCTGCTCTTCATGCACTTGCCGCTTGCGCCCGAGGTGCTGCGTCCTTTAATATCACCACAGATCGAGCTGGATACCTTTGATGGGCAGGCCTGGGTGGGGATTGTGCCTTTTCGGGTGTCGCAGGTCAGCCTGCGTGGGCTGCCACCTCCTCCGTTGCTCTCCCACTTTCCTGAAATCAATGTGCGGACGTATGTCACGCTGCGAGGGATTCCTGGCGTCTACTTCTTTAGCCTGGATGCTGGCAGTCCACTCGCTGTACAGATTGCGCGTACAGTGTTTCACCTGCCCTACTTTTCTGCCGGGATGCACATACAGCAGCAGCAAGGAACGATCCATTTCCAGAGTCAACGTAACGGGATTCAGAAAGGGACGGAAGGGACGCGGGGGCCTACACCAGCTTATGATGCGTTGTACAGTCCCAACGGTCCGGTCTTCTTTGCGCCTCGTGGCACGCTGGAGTACTGGTTGACTGAACGCTACTGCTTGTATACGGTGACGGAGAAAAAATGGGTGTATCGCGTGGATATTCAGCATGGTCCCTGGCCTCTCCAGTCTGCGGAACAGACGGTCCGCTGCAATACTATGGCATCGGCGCAGGGAATTCTGCTGCCCGATCAGACTCCATTGCTGCACTTTGCGCGAGAGCAGGATGTGCTGTTCTGGCCGTTACGCCGTATTTTGTGATGCCTGACTTAGTCAAACTCGATAGGGGTGCAGAAACAGGGTCAGTGAATGATCACGTTCAGGAGTCCAGGTCACAGGCGCTACATGACCAGAAAGTTGCCAATCAATTCGCTCTGCATCTACAATCTCGCTGATCCCTAAAATGGTAGAATATACCAGAAGGTAATTTCTCTGCCGTACCTTCCCAGAGGTTCCCGAGTGAACTGAAGAGGCATAAGACTCATTTTAGGAGAACAACCATGAAAGCTTGTTTTGCAACAGGATGGCTCCTTGCTCTTCTCGTTTTGTCGCTTACTGCGTGTGGGGGAACAGGACAGACTGACGGGACAAATGGTCCGAATGTGCTGCATGTTGTGCGCACTGACCCATTACCGGGCTATCACTTTGCCTCTCTCAATAGGGTCATCCACGACGCTACACAGGTGCAGGACCTGTATAAAGCTGCTTATGCCCTGAAAACTGTTCCACGAGGAGCAGTATTTAACTGCCCCAATGACATTGGCTTAGAATACCATTTGGCCTTTTTGCACGGGACCACATCTGTTCAACAGATGGATCTCGATGCGACGGGATGCCAATTTCTGCAAATCAATACTCAGGATGCACGTTTCACAACCCCTTCATTCAAGGCATTGCTTGCTAAGGTACTCAACCTTTCGTCACTTCGCCCTCCCGTCAGATAACTACATTGAACTTTTGTTACTTGCATCAGCGGGATTGCGTATGAACCTGTTTATGAGTCAAATTACACCATCTATCAGGGGGAGCGGTGCAGGGCCAGGCGGGCGCCCCTACATTTTCCTCTGGAAGGATAAAGATTGCAGAAAGGATGCCAATATGCAATGCTCAACAATTCCTGTATTATATGTTGCAACTAACCGCCGCCATTACAAGTATAAGAACTAGAGGAGATAGATGTAATTGCATATGCTCGGCGGATGACTATGAAGGTCGTCCCTACGGAGTTATATGGCTCAGGGGGTAAGGTCAGGTCCATGTTACAGAAGGTGAGGTAGTAGTTGAGAAGCAAGAGAACGCGGGATCAGCAGCAGGACGTTTTGCAGAGGGAACGGCAATTAGCTGTCGCGGTGCGGGCATGTCTTGTCGGTTTTGAGGGTGTGGATATCTATGCCACGACATTAGAGCAGGTCCTCGCATCGCTCGACGAGCTTTTTTTACTGGTGATAGTCGGTGAGTTCAACGCGGGCAAATCGGCTTTGATCAATGCCCTGCTGCGCGCGCCCGTTTTGGAAGAGGGCGTGACGCCCACAACCGCAAAAATAACCAAGGTGCGTTATGGCGTGCAGAACCAGCGCGTCCAACTTGACCGGGACACGGTGGAACAGTGCTACCCTGCTGACTTTCTGCGCAACATCAGTATCGTAGATACACCTGGCATCAATGCTGTGCTGCGCGAGCACGAGCGTATGACGAAAGAATTTATCCCGCGCAGCGACCTGATCCTCTTTGTCACCTCGGCGGATCGCTCTTTTACTGAGAGCGAGCGGCAATTTCTGGAGAGCATTCGCGGCTGGGGCAAAAAAGTTTTGATCGTGCTCAATAAGGCCGACCTCCTGCGCAGCACCGCTGACGTGATCCAGGTTACATCCTTTATCGATGACAATTGCAGAAAACTGCTGGGCTTCCAACCAGAGATTTTTCCGGTCTCGGTTTTGGAGGCACAACAATCTCACACAGCTATGGGACACGAGGCGATTCGCCTGTGGGAGAGCAGTCGCATAGGCGCTTTAGAGGACTACCTGTTTTTGAAGCTGGACGAAGGCGAACGAGCGCGGCTGAAATTACTCAGTCCGCTGGGAGTCTTGCAACGGCTGATGGCGGAAATACAGAGCGCAGTGGAGCAGCGCGCATCCCTCCTGACGGAAGATGAGCGCACCGTGCGCGCTATCGAAGGGAATTTACAGCAGTATCGCAAGGAGATGGAGCAGAACTTTTCACATCGGCTGGGGGAAATCGAAAATATCGTGCTGGAGATGGGTCAACGAGGGGATCGCTTTTTCGATGACACGATGCGTTTGACGCGCAGCCTGGAACTGATCAGAGCCGACAAGATTCGACAGCAATTTGAAGAAACGGTGATAGGCGACAGCGCGGCACGCATTGATGGCATGGTGCGCGATCTGACCGATTGGCTGACAGACCAGGAACAGAAATTTCGCCAGTTTACGCTGGAGTACGTGGATCGGAGGCGCAAGGAGAGCAGCGTGCGCGACGATCAGATGATTGGCTCCATTAACCGGCAGTTTGATTACAACCGCAATACGTTGCTGCGAGCGGTATTTGAAAAAGCCAGCGAGCTGGTAAAAGCCTATGATCGCCAGCAGGAGGCAGAGATCTACTCAAAAGAGCTGCAGAAGGCTGTGGTGCAGACGCTGGTGGTAGGTGCTGGCGGCCTTACCCTGGGAACAATCGGTGCGGCAACGGCTGCGGCAGTCGGTTTCACGTTCCTCGATTTGACCGGCATCACCGCCGGTGTGGTGGTGGTGATCCTTGGCATCTTCATTCTTCCGGCGCGTAAAGCCAGCGCCAAACGCAAATTTGACGAGAAGATGCAAGAACTCCGGCAACGCGTGCACAATCTCATGAATGAACAGTTTACCAAAGAACTGAGCGGCTCGATACAGCGCATATACGACGCTCTCGCGCCATACATTCGTTTTGTCCGCACGGAGCAGGAGAAGGTTGTGGGCGTACGGCAACAACTCGCGCCTTTGGAGGCGGAGATGTTGAAGCTTAAGGGGACGATTGAGCAGATGTAGGGGCGAGAAAGCTATCCCAACGGCATCACCCTGGAACCCAGGAGAATTTCTTGGGGAAGAGCGCGTTGAGTACCACTTCTGCCTTGCTATGCTCTACCCGCACGTCAGGGTAAGCATAGCGCAGTTCAGCCAGGCTGCGATAGCCGAAGAGTAGTTGCAAAAAGACCAGTTGCGGACAACTTGCATCTACATCGTTCTGGTAGGCTGCTGGCCGCCACGGCTCAATGTGTGTGATGTGCCCCTTAGCAAAGACCATATGCAGGCCGCCGCGATAGAAGTCAAGCGTGAGTTCGCCTGTGTAGGCTGCTGCCACGGAGTCTGCGATACGTCCCTCTAAGGCGGGAGCAATATGGCGGATGAATGCCAGCATATCGGGTACGCGCACATACCATGCATAGGGCGGCTCGTAGAATGGAGCCAGTCCCTGACCTAGCACGTCATAGACGGGATGTGCGCTGCCAAGCCAGAAGCTTATATCATTCAGTGGAGGAGCATCGGGGTGAACCGCCGGTATCTGCATCCCATAAGCTTGTAGCGCTCGCAAAAGTGATGGCATTACCGCTTGCCAACTGACACCAGCCGCAACATTCAGCGCATAGACATTGAGACTTCTACCCCAGCGTTTGAGTGCTACCATCAGATACCCTTGTACAGCGCCCGCTTCGTCAACGATCATTCTCACACCCACGTGCTTGCCAGCGACGGTCGCATCCTTCACCTCTTCAATCTGATAGCGCCAGTAGCGCTCTGAAGTGATGGCCCAGACCATGCTCGCTGAACGCTGGCGATTATGCAATTCCAGCAGCAGGGGAATATCTTCGGTTGTCGCCACGCGCAGCGAATATGGCTCAGGCGTAGACTCTTGTGCTTTGGGGATGAGTGAAAGATAGGTGACTCGGCGCCCTTCCAATTCGAGGGCATACTCATAGCCAAATTGACGGTAGAAGTAGGAAATACCTGTAATCCCCTGCACAAGGTGTCCTTCCGCCTCGCTACGCGTATGCAGCATATCAAACAATGTGCGGATTAGCCCGCGATTGCGATAGTCCGGGTGTGTGGCGACAAATTCCGGCTGCCCAACGCCAAAGGCTATGCCCTCGTATTCCCATGTCTGTCGCCAAAGACAGGTGCAGGCGACAAGAGGATTGCCCTCTTTGCGCGTGTCTTCTATCAGCGCGTAGTCGCCCGGCCCCATGAGTGGATAATTGCCACTCATTTGCTGACGCACATTATCCATCATACGGATATTGAGCGGCTCATCCTCTTTGTCGCGAAAGACCAGGCCGCACAGTTGGGCGATGTTTTCTGTATCCTCCGAGGTGGACCAACGCTGAATAAGCCCTTCACCCAGTTCACGACGATAGTTTGGGGCGGCGGCTGTTACTATGGCCATTGCTGTTGTTCCTCTATCCTTTTGTCTAGTATTTTTTGTCGATGATGGGCAGTGAAGTGTAGTTTGTGACGGTGTAATTGTAGAGGCATACGGGGAACATGTCAAGGGAGTTGGGGTGTGCTGCAGGGCTTTTTGGCGTACCTGTACTCCCGCAAAAGCTTGCGACACAGGAACTGCAAGGCATCCCCTGGATGCGTGCATGTATGATACTCAATGTAATAGAATATAATATATGATATGTTGTGTACAAACGAGTACATAATCTGAAGACAGGCATATTTAGAGGGATTCCACAACCAGGGAGGCAACAACCATGAAGTCGAAGCAGTCTCTCGCAAGCCTGATGCGCCGCTTTTCATTGATCCTCGCTGTACTTGCTTTTGTTGGACTTTTTGGCTTGCAGGTGCGACCCGCCTCTGCTAAAAGCTGTGCAGGTAGTTGGTATTCCCAGCTTGCCCCCAACTGGGAGTGATCCCAATGCAGGAGTTCCTCCAGCTACCTCACAACCGCCGTTGCTCTGGCTTTTGAGTGGCCTGCTTCTCCTGGCGATTGCTGCAGGAATAGCCATGCTTCGCATGGTAATGGTGCATAACGGGACAAAAGTGCGTACTTTCAGGTAATGTTTGGAGGACAACATGCGAGAGCTACCAGCTACCCTTCTGCGCGGGACCGCGAGACGAGTACCCACCATTGTAGAGAGTTTGTTCAGTAAGGCGAGTGATGTTGCTGCCATTCAATTGGTGAATGGTCAGCGTATTAAACGTATGCAGGAGCAATTGTCCCTGAAACGGGCCTCGGTCCCCCAGGCCAGCAAACGTGGCTTACTTCTCTTGCTTGCATTATTGATCGGGCTAGCCATTGGTGGAGGTTTCTGGTTCCGTAAACAACTGCTTAATGACCAGCTTCCCGACTCCTTTCCTAGAAAACGTGGCCCACTCCTTTTCCTGGCATTGCTGATCGGTTCAGGCGTGGGTGCCGGACTCTGGTTGCGAAAGCGTCTGCGAGATGAACCTGTCTCCTCAGCCCGCAAACCTGACGTATCAGTCGTGGTTGTTTTCACTGGTGCGTCCATAATTCCTCAGTTCGAGCCAGCAGTTCAATCTTCTGCCGCAATGTCCTTACCTCCTCCAACAATCGTGTCTCAGGATGAGCCAGGCATCCAACACGATGTGGCAACATCCTTTCCGAATCGGTTATCAGTTGAACAGCCTTCGGTCGCGCGCGCTGAACGAACTCCTGTCTCTCTGGCTACAAAACGTGGCGTGCTGCTCTTACTGGCATTCCTGATCGTCCTGGTCATTGGGGGTGGTGGTCTCTGGTTCGGTCTTCTTAGTCGTCCTGCTGGTCATACCAGTCAAACGGCTGCCCTAAAACCAACTGTTCTGTCATCCACACGCACAACTCCTGCTGTGCCAGTCACCTCTCCAATTCGGGCTAAAACCTACGATGGTCGTATTTTCGATGTAGCAGGGAATGTAAATACAAGTATGTCCCTCACGAAATTCCAGCAAAACCAGGGAAAAATTAGTGGGTACCTGACATTAGGTCCGAAACTTCAGGGAGGTGGAGCTTTTAGTGGAAACATCGATTCTACGAACCACTTTCACTTTACAGTGGTAGACGCTGCAGGGCAGGCAACGCTCTTTTTCAGCGGGATAGTGCAATCAGCAACCGCGCTGAGCGGAGATTACTATAGTTGTCGTGAGGCCCAGGGGAGCCAGTGTCTTCAGACTTCTGCAGAGTATGGTATTTGGAGTGTTGTTCTGGCATCATAGTGCCGTGACGCTAAAGTGGAAATGAAAGGGGGGTACCCGTTCTCCCGTAAAAGCTTGCGACACAGTATAGGAGTGTTTTGGGATGCTCCTGATGTGACAAGAAATGGCTTACTTCTGGGGCTTTTCGGATAAAGCAAAAAGCTTTGGGGGTGGTGCCAGGGCAATCGCATCTCAATCACGATACCTTTGTTCGAGTTTTTGCCTGCATTGATCCCGAGCAGTTTGAGCACTGTTTCCTCTCGTGTGTGCAACGAGCGTAGGTGCTGAACCTGCCTAACGTGTAATTGTACTTCTTGCAGTACCCTCACTCGGGTCGGACTCCATGTAGCTCTAAGAATTGTCGGAATTGCCTGTAGCCCGAATGTCTTGCAGTACCCTCTATCGGGTCGGACTCCATGTAGCGTTTCCCCATCGTATCACAGCTTACAAATGTATCGTCTTGTAGTACCCCCACTCAGGTCGGACTCCATGTAGCTCATATTGTCCTTCCCGTGGAAGGAAATACGTTCGGTCTTGCAGTACCCTCTATCGGGTCGGACTCCATGTAGCCATTCAATATGGCTTCCCAAACGCGCTGATGATGGTCTTGCAGTACCCTCTATCGGGTCGGACTCCATGTAGCAAGAAGATGTTGAAGAGGCGGTTGGTATTTTTGAGGCTCTTGCAGTACCCTCACTCGGGTCGGACTCAATGTAGCATCGATCTGCTCTTTTGTGAAAGGCCTGTCCCACGCGGCTTGCAGTACCCTCTATCGGGTCGGACTCAATGTAGCAACGCTTGCACAATCACGCCCATGGAGACACGAAACACCTTGCAGTACCCTCTATCGGGTCGGACTCAATGTAGCACTCCTCTTCTGATTCTTCTGGACAGTACTCCGCTAACTTGCAGTACCCTCTATCGGGTCGGACTCAATGTAGCGTCATGGTGATACCTCCTTGATGTAAACTATCTGACTTGCAGTACCCTCTATCGGGTCGGACTCAATGTAGCTGTGCTATAAATGCGATGAGAAGCGAATCTGATTGACCTTGCAGTACCCTCTATCGGGTCGGACTCAATGTAGCTTGGCTGAAAGCATGCCCGGAATTGAGATCATCACAACTTGCAGTACCCTCTATCGGGTCGGACTCAATGTAGCGCTCTTTGCTCATGAGCCAACTCTATCAAAAATATGTTCTTGCAGTACCCTCTATCGGGTCGGACTCAATGTAGCGTTGGCGCGGCCACGGTGACGGTTTCAGTGTTATTTGCTTGCAGTACCCTCTATCGGGTCGGACTCAATGTAGCTTGATCAGATGATGACGGCACACAGTATCGAGACGGCTTGCAGTACCCTCTATCGGGTCGGACTCAATGTAGCATGGAACACCGTCGGAATTGCCTTTAGCCCGAGTAGCTTGCAGTACCCTCTATCGGGTCGGACTCAATGTAGCTTGGTGCTTGGTGGCATAGAACACCCGGATGACCTCTTGCAGTACCCTCTATCGGGTCGGACTCAATGTAGCCTTCCAGAACGATAGCGCGAGGAGAGGATAAGGAAGCGTCTTGCAGTACCCTCTATCGGGTCGGACTCAATGTAGCTTCCACACTCGGCTTTGTGCGCTCGATCGAGTACCTGTCTTGCAGTACCCTCTATCGGGTCGGACTCAATGTAGCGCCTTCAATGCAAGCAGATGAAACGAGAAACGTTTCACTTGCAGTACCCTCTATCGGGTCGGACTCAATGTAGCGTGCGGTTGCGTGCCCGCTGTGGTCGCGCCGCCCCTGTCTTGCAGTACCCTCTATCGGGTCGGACTCAATGTAGCGCCAGAAGACCAAAAGCGACAACAGAAACCCAACAACTTGCAGTACCCTCTATCGGGTCGGACTCAATGTAGCCCACACATCCAGCTCTTGCCCTGGCCCTTCTTTGGACTTGCAGTACCCTCTATCGGGTCGGACTCAATGTAGCGCAGGGGATTATGTCGATTAAAGCGACAAAAAGAACCTTGCAGTACCCTCTATCGGGTCGGACTCAATGTAGCAAAACAGATGTGGATCTCAGCGATCTGCATACTGAAATCTTGCAGTACCCTCTATCGGGTCGGACTCAATGTAGCACAAATTATTTTCAGGAAGAAGGATGCTTGTTATCACCTTGCAGTACCCTCTATCGGGTCGGACTCAATGTAGCATGGAGGACGCCTGGAACAATACCGTTTCCTGGCTGAACTTGCAGTACCCTCTATCGGGTCGGACTCAATGTAGCTGGCCCGGCATGGTCTGGTTGACGGTATCCCTATCCAACTTGCAGTACCCTCTATCGGGTCGGACTCAATGTAGCCAATATTGCAGGAGCTTGATCATCGCGTCTAACGTCCTTGCAGTACCCTCTATCGGGTCGGACTCAATGTAGCCTCACCAAGAAGCTGGCGCAGGTGGCTGGCACCTACCACTTGCAGTACCCTCTATCGGGTCGGACTCAATGTAGCGGAAGAATGTCGAGGCATATAACGGCCTGTATGATTCTTGCAGTACCCTCTATCGGGTCGGACTCAATGTAGCCAGGAACGCCACGTCCTACAACGAAGGCGCGTAACATCTTGCAGTACCCTCTATCGGGTCGGACTCAATGTAGCCTAATTCATCTTTGGCGTTGGCCTGGGATTTTTCGACTTGCAGTACCCTCTATCGGGTCGGACTCAATGTAGCAGCTAAGGCCCATATCTGGCCTTTGAGGTCTTCTACCTCTTGCAGTACCCTCTATCGGGTCGGACTCAATGTAGCAGCATATTGAATATGACTGGCTCTTGCATGAAATCACTTGCAGTACCCTCTATCGGGTCGGACTCAATGTAGCGTGCATCTACCACACGCATAGAGAGCGGGTTGGAATCTTGCAGTACCCTCTATCGGGTCGGACTCAATGTAGCCTCGCCTTCACACAGCAAGGCAGGTTTGCCCCTGGCAACTTGCAGTACCCTCTATCGGGTCGGACTCAATGTAGCTGAAAATACCAACGGTAGAATTGGAGAAGTTTTGATCTTGCAGTACCCTCTATCGGGTCGGACTCAATGTAGCCTGATGTATGGCTTGCTGGCACCTATCACTATGACCACTTGCAGTACCCTCTATCGGGTCGGACTCAATGTAGCAATGGCCTATGTTGCTTGTGTCAACAGTATGATAACTTGCAGTACCCTCTATCGGGTCGGACTCAATGTAGCGGCAACGTCGCTGGCGTCTGTTGCAAACAGTGCGGTCTTGCAGTACCCTCTATCGGGTCGGACTCAATGTAGCTCAACCCATGCTACTAGGCTTGTTTGATCATAGACAGTCTTGCAGTACCCTCTATCG
>JRHI01001039.1_pt1 | contig 26027 bp, 19 predicted proteins | sample 215371 | NCBI WGS metagenome assembly JRHI01 (sample SAMN02929681, study PRJNA255918) | sediment metagenome | biome: cave system; feature: Ice Cave; material: Sediment; isolation source: sediment from deep within a dark volcanic ice cave with no known source of... ...
GAGCCGTACCGGCGGGTCCGGCTCGAGCCGACCACCACCACCGTCTCCATGTCGACCTCCAGCCGGTCCAGGCCGCCGACGTCGGCCAGTTGCACGGTTTGCCCCTCCCGGAAGGCCCGCCTGACCGCCGCCGCCGGAGTGGCCGGCGGCCGGTGCCGCTGGAGGGCGGACACCGCCGCCTTCCAGGGCTCCCGGCGCTGCTGGCCGGCCGGGTTGTAGAGCACGAGCACGATATCAGTGGCCGCCAGCGCCTCCAGCCGAGCCAGGAGCTCCGACCGGGGCAGCAGGAGGTCGGACAGGCTGAGGCAGGCGAAATCGACGGCGAGCGGTGCCCCCAGCAAGGCGGCGGCGGCGCTGGCCGCGGTCACTCCTGGAACCACCACCAACTCGGGCGCGGCGGCACCCAGGGCGGCCGCCTGGTCGATGGCAAGCGAAGCCATCCCGTAGATTCCGGCATCGCCGCTGCTGATCAAGGCCACCCGGGCTCCGGCGGCGGCCACCGAGACGGCCTGGCGAGCGCGTTCCCGCTCCTCTCCGATCGGGTAAGCCTCGCGCCGGCCCGGTGCCATGGCCGCCGGCAGCTGGTCGAGGTAGCCGCGGTATCCGATCAGCACCTCGGCCGCCGCCAGCTCGGCCGCCGCCGCCGCGGTGAGCTGGTCAACCGCCCCCGGTCCGATGCCGACCACCGCCAGTCGCCCGCTCAATCCACCCGCTCCGCCACCGAGACCGTCACCGCCGGGCCGGCTCGCTTCGGCAGGAGCAATCGACCCCCGCTACAGAGGAGGGCCGCGGCCTCGGCGACGCTGGCGGTCCCGACCGCCGCCCGCACCCGGGCCGACCGATTGGGCACCCGCACCTGATCCAGTTCAGCGGCGGTGAAGCCGACCAGCTCCGCACCCAGGTGCTCGGCGAGGTGCCTCGCCGCCGGATGCTGGATTCTGCGATCGATGGTCGCCACCATCCGCACCCCGGCCGGGGCCAGGCCGGCCTCGACCAGCGCGCCCAGCGCCAGCTCCCTGGCCGCTTCCGGCGTGGCATCGCTCGAGCACCCGAAGCCGAGCACCAGCCGGCCGGGCCGGGCGACCGCCCAACCGGCTGGCACACCCTCCAGCAGGCGATCGCTGACGGCTAGGCCGGCCTGGTATCGGGAGCCGGTAGCCAGGCTGCGCACGGCTCGGAAGTCGAAGCCCGCCGGAGGTTGGAGGCCGGGTCCGAAGAATCCGACCGGCTGTCCATTGATGACCGCCGCCTCCAACCCGGTCAGGGCGCGGCCCTCCTCGAGCCTCCACCCCAACTCGTCCAGGGCCTCGTCCAGAGCCGGCAGTCCCAGCCGCTCGGCGGCGGTGGTGACCACCGCCTCGGCCCCGAGCACGGCGGCCACGTAGGCGGCCAACCGGTTGGCGCCGGCCGCCCGGCCACCAAGCAGGCTGACCGCATAGCGACCCGCGTCATCGACCGCCACCACCGGCGGCTCGGAGGCCTTGTCGCGCAGAACCGGCGCCAGCAGCCGGATGGTGGCGCCGGCGGCCATGAAGGCGATGATCGGGGCGCCCTCGCGAAAGAGATCGGGCAGCGCTTTGGGATCGGCCGAGAGCCGGGCCTCGGGCATCGCCCGCGCCAGTCGCCGCGCCAGCCGCTCCCCGGGTCGGGTCGCCCACACCAGGGCCGGAGGCTGTGCCAGCACCGGCGCCGAGACCGAACTGCGGCGCCGGAAGACGTGAACGTGGCCGGAGTCATACAGGCGCGAACGGGCCGCTCCCGGCTGGAGCGCGTCCCCGACCAGGATCAGTGTGTGCCGGAGCACCCCGAGCCGGCGGATCGATGCCTGGATACCGGCTACCGTGGTTCGCTCCACGATCTCGTCCGGCCAGGAAACCCGGTAGGCCACGGCGGCCGGGGTATCCGGGGCCAGGCCCGCCTCCAGCAGCTCCCGCTCCACCTCGCCCGCCGCCCCGGCACTCAGGAAGATGGCCAGCGTGGAGCCGTGGGCGGCCAGGTCGCGGAGCCGCTCCCGCGCTGGAGTCGGTACCCGCTGGCCCAGGCGGGTGAGGACCACTGTTTGCGAGCCGGCCGGTTCGGTGAGTTCCACTCCCAGCGCTGCCGCCGCGGCGAACACCGAGCTGACCCCGGGCACCACGTCATACGGGCAGCCAGCCCCGCGCAGCATCGCCATCTGTTCTGAAACCGCGCCATAGAGCGACGGGTCTCCGCTGTGCAGACGGACCACCACCGCCCCCGCGGAGGCCGCCGCGATCATGCTCGGCACGGTCTCTTCCAGGGTCAACCCGGAGGAGGCGATGACCTTCCCGCGTGCCAGCCCGATCACCTCCGGCGCCACCAGCGAGTCGGCGGCCACGACCAGGTCCGCGCGCCTCAGCAGGGCCAGAGCCCGGCGGGTCAGGTGCTCGGCGCCTCCCGGCCCGGCTCCCACGAAGTGGACCCGCCCGCGATCGCGGGCGGTGGATCCCCCGCGCACCAGCCAGGCCGAAAAGTAGGGCGGGCGCTCGCTGGTGGCCGCCTCACCGCGCAGGACTCGCTCCCCCGGGCCGCTCGCCTCGCCCACCAGCACCGAGCCCTCCAGCAGTTCCAGCCGGCGCAGGCGCCCGGCGAGATCGCCACCCAGGCTCGGCTTCAGCAGCACCGTTGTATCAAAGGTGGCAAGGATGTCGTCCAGCAGCGCTGGCGGCGCCGAGGCGGGCAGCACCGCCATCGACTCATCACCGATCCCGAGCCGGACGCCCGCGGCGGCCGCCGCCGCGGTGACCGAACTCACTCCGGGTACGGTTACGGTCTGGAGTTCGGGCGCGGCCTTCGCCAGCGCCTCGACCAGGAGCCCGAAGGTGCTGTACAGACTGGGATCGCCCTCGGTGAGGTAGACGCCGACCCGGCCGGCGATCTCGTCAATTACGACCTGCGCCGCCGCCGCCAGGGCCCGCTCGCGGTCGCCCCTCATCTCCATCTCCAGCTCGATGACCCGCTTGCCCTCCAGGTGGTGGGCGGCGATCGCGCGTACCCGCCCCGGCCTACCGGCCGGGCAGAAGACCACATCCGCTTCCCGGATCAGGCGCACCGCCTTCAGGGTCATCAGTTCGGGGTCACCCGGACCAACCCCGACTCCGTAGAGCAGACCCTTCATCGCGGCACCCTGGCCGACAGAATCTGGACCGGGTTGAGAGCTTCCCAGCCGAGGCGGCCACCCAGATCGCGCCCACGGGCGATCGTCACCTGGCTCAGCCGCCAGTCGAGCCCGGCGCGCCGGAGCGTGGCCACCGCCTCGGCCAGGGACTCGAGGGTGGCCAGGTTGACAACCAGCCGGCCCGGGATCGGAGAGGCAAGCTCCCTGAGCCGGCACACACACAGCTCCAGCAGGGAACCGATGTCGCTGCCACCGCCCCCCAAGAAAACCGCGTCGGGCGCGGGCAGTTGAGGCAAGATGGTCGCCGCCTCCCCGATCAGAACCTCCASGTTCCAGCTGCGGACGGCGTTACGGCGGGCCTGCTCCGCCCGCTCGGGCATCCGCTCGACCGCGTACACGGCTCCCCGCAAGGCCAGTCGGCCGGCCTCGATCGCCACCGCCCCGGAGCCGGTGCCCACGTCCCAGACCACGTCTTCGGGCCCCGGATCGAGGGCCGCGAGTGCGATCGCCCTCACCTCGGCCTTGGTGATCTGGCCGGCTTCGTGCTCGTACTCGGTCTCCGGCCGGCCCAGCCCCGGCCCCGGCCCCGAGCGGCGATCCAGTACCACCACCGAGAGGGCATCGAACGGACCCTCCGGAGGATTCGCCAGCGTACCCTCCCGAACCCGCTCCTCAGGCCCGCCCAGCCGCTCGCATACCACCAGCCGGGCGGCCGCCTCGACGCCAGCGCGGCCGAGCGCCAGGGCAACCGCGGCCGGGTGATTTTCCGCATCGGTGAGAATCGCCGCCCGGCGGCCGGCCGCGGCCTGGCCGGCGGCCGCCACCAGAGGGCGGCCATGGGCGCTGAGCAGGGCGGTGCCAGCCACCGGGACTCCGGCCCGGGCGAGCGCCAGCTGGAGGCTCGACACCGACGGCTCGATGTCGACCGAGCCTGCTCCCAACCGCCCGACCAGGGTGGCTCCGATTCCGAAAAGGTTGGGATCGCCCGAAGCCAGGAGCACGGTCCGCTCACCGGCGTGGGTGGCCAGGAGCTGATCGAGGCGGGACAGGCCACCATCCCATCGCACGCGATCGGCCGGGCAGCCGTCGACCATCGCCAGGTGCCGCTCGACGCCGATGATTACCTCCGCCTGAGCCAGCAACCGGCGCCCGCGCGGGCTGGCGCTGGCCATCCCTTCCAACCCCAGACCGACCACGCTGATCACCTGGGGGCCCTCCCGAGCAGGTCACCCTCGAAGTCGAAGAGCAGAGCATGAACCTCGGGCCGGGGCCCGATCAGCCCGGAGCACGAGCGCACGACATCGGAGCAGATGAGATCGAAGAAGGCGCCCAGGCCGGCGGCGGTGACCAGTTCCTGGGCGTGCCGCGCCGTGTTCGCCTCCCGCACCCGCGCCACCAGGTCTGGCTCGGCGCCGGCCCGCTCGGCCACCCCGGCCAGATAGCCGGTGTCGACCTGATTGCCGGCGACGTGCGTCATGAAATGGCCGCAGGCGATCTTCGAGAACTTTCCCACCATGCCCGACAGATAGACCAGCCGCAGGCCGCGATCACGGGCCCGCTTGAGCACGTGCCCGGTGAACTCTCCCATCTCGACGAACGCGGCCTCCGGCAGGTCGGGAAAGAGCCGGCGGGCGTAACCCTCGCTGCGCCCACCGGTGCTGGCCACAATCTCGCCGCAGCCACCTGCCGCGGCAACGTCGACACCCTGGACAACGCTGGCCTTCCAGGCCGCGGTGGAGTACGGACGCACCACCCCGGTGGTGCCCAGGATCGAGAGCCCGCCCTCGATACCCAGCCGGCCGTTGAGGGTCCGCCGGGCCAGTAACGCGCCGTCACGGACGCTGACGGTGACGGTCACCATGGCCGACGGCGGGCGCAGCGACTCGCGCACGCTACGCGCGATCATCCGGCGCGGCACCGGGTTGATCGCCGGACCGCCGACCGGCAGGCCGAGTCCGGGTCGGGTCACCACCCCCACCCCCGGACCCGAGCGCAGCTCGAGCGCGGTGCCCGGCCCCAGCCGGCGAGCCACCGCGCCCCGGCCGGTCACCGACCAGTCGCGCCCGATCCCGGGTGGAAGGACACGGCCGACCCAGACCTCAGCGCAGATTTCCGCGCCATGAGTGACGTCGGGGTCGTCCCCGGCGTCCTTGATCACGGAGGCGCGGGCCCGCGGCGGCGAAGCCACCACTCCGATCAGCGGGAAGCTGGCGCTGAAGCCAGCCGGCAGTGGGATCGAAACCTCCTGGCGGATGTCGCCGGCCAGTGCCAGGCAGGCACCGCGGGTCGCGGCGGCGGCACAGGCTCCGGTGGTGTATCCAGTGCGGAGACCGCGCCGGCGCGGCGCCGGCGCGTATCCGGTCTCAACGTCCATCCGGCTGCCTCAGGAGGACATTGGCCGCGGCCGCGGCCAGGCCCGAGCCGCCCCTGGTACCGAGAACCGCGAGATGGGGCAGCCCGGATTCGACCAGCGCCGCCTTGGCCACCTCAGCGAGCGTGAAGCCCGGACAGGTGGCGATCACGAACGCGGGCGGGGAGGTGGAGGCCAGGTCGAGGGCGGCCAGGAGCGCGGTCGGCGCGTTGCCGACCAACACCAGGCGGTCCCGGCCGAACTCCTCCCAGAGCAGGCTCACGCCCGCCGCCGATCGGGTGGTGCCCGATCGATGAGCCAACTCTTCCGCCCCCGCGGCCTCGGCGGCGACCGCCCCGGCGAAAGTTCCGCGCAGGCCGGCTCTGACCATGCCGACATCGGCCAGCACTCGCTCCGGACGGATCTGCACCGGGCCCCGGATCGAGATCGATTCCAGGAGCGCGGGATCACCGCTCGCGTACACGACCGCGGCCGCCAGTTCGGCTTCGATCCCGGTCCACCTGGCCGCCGCCAGCTCCCGGGCGATGGCGCGACTGCGAGCTTCGATCACATCCGGCTCCGAACCAAGCCGCGCCAACCACCCTCCGGGCCGGGGCCAGCTCATGAGCACGCGTCGACCACCCGCTCAGCCAGGCCCGGCCGCGAGCCGAGGTGCAGATGGATGTAGGAGGCCAGCAGGTGGGGAGTGGCCCAGCCTTCGCTCCGGCCCGGCTCATCGAGAACCTCCCAGGCGGGCGCGGCCGGCACCGGGCGACCCAGTGGCCGCGAATAGTGGAATTCGTGGGCGCTCACCTCCAGCGGGTGGAGAAGGTTGCCGGGGAGGGATCGAACCGACCGATAGCCGAGTTGGAGCCGCCGCCGCCGAAGCGTGGTCCAACCCGGCCAGAGCCCAGCCATCCGGTGGCGGCGGCCGTCGGCGTCCTCGATCCCGGCGCCCGCGTACATGGCGCCGCCGCACTCCGCGTAGATGGTCGTGCCACGGCGCAGGGCACGGCGCAGCGAGCCCAGCATCGAGCGGTTCGCCGCCAGCTCGGCGGCATGCAACTCCGGATAGCCGCCACCCAGGTAAACCCCGCCCACACCCTCCGGCAGAGCCGGATCCGCCAGCGGCGAGAAGGGCACCAGCTCCGCGCCCCATGCCTCCAGCAGGTCCAGGGAATCCTGGTAGTAGAAGTTGAAGGCGGGGTCGCGGGCGAGCGCGATCGCGGTCCGGGCCGGACGCCGCCGATCCGGGAACAGGACCGGGGCACCGGCCTGAGCCGGGGGGCGGGCACGGCCCAAGATGGCGTCAACGTCCAGGCCGGCGCCGGCCACCCTCAGGGCCCGCCGAACCGCCGGCCCGGGGGGCCGCTCCTCGGCCCCGACCAACCCCAGGTAGCGCTGGGGGAGGGTCACCCCGGGGATTCTCGCCAGGTGGCCGAGCAGCGGCAGGCCGACCGCCTCTACCCCCAGCCGGCAGACCTCGAGGTGGCGATCGCTGGCGATCCGGTTGAGCACCACTCCGGCCACCTGCAAGCGGGGATCGGCGCTGGCCAGTCCGAGCGCGACCGCGCCCACCGTCCGCGCCGCCGCCTGAGCGTCAACCAGGATCAGGACCGGGAGTCCGAGCAGGCGGGCAACGTGCGCGGTGCTGGCGTGATCGGTTTCACCCGAACGGCCATCGAAAAGGCCCATGACGCCTTCCACCACCGCCACGTCGGCACCCGAGGCGGCCCGCTGGAAGAGTTCCAAAAGCTGCCTTTCCGGCACCATCCAGGCGTCCAAGTTCCGGCATGGTCGACCCGAGGCCCAGGTGAGAAGGGATGCGTCCAGATAGTCGGGGCCGACCTTGTAGGTCTGTACCCGCAGGCCCCGGGCACGCAGCGCGAGCACCAGGCTGAGCGTGAGGGTGGTCTTGCCCGAGCCGCTCTGGGCGGCCGCCACCACCAGTCCGCGCATGGCTAGAGCAGGGCCTCCAGGCGGGCGGCGACCAGGCTCACCAGTTCGGGATGGTTGCCGATGTGGGGCAGTTGAACCGCCTCCACCCCACACTCCCGGGCGGTCGCCGCAGTCATCATGTGGATCCGCTCCGCCAGGATCCCGGTATGGATCAGCCAGGGCAGGACGATCACCCGCCTCGCACCCGGGGCGGCCAGACGCATGCCCTGGGCCGGGTCGGGACGGCTGATGCCGGCATGGCAGACGACGTGGGGCAGGCCGGCCTCAGCGGCGATCCGGGCGGCGACCTCATCGGTCTGCCTCAGCGATTCCTCGTAGCTGCTGCCGCGGCCGACGAACAGAAGCACGTCGCCAGCTCGGGCCCCAGCACCTCGCAGACGCTTCAGGGCCAGATCGACCAGGGCCGGATCGGAGCCGAATGGCGTCCCCAGGCGCACCTCGAGCCCCAGTTCCTGGGCGGCGGCGGCTGCCTCCCCGGGCATATCGCGACTGCCGTGCAGGCCATCGAAGAGCACCAGCGGCTGCGCCGCCACCCGGGCGGTGGGACCAAGCCCGGCGAATGCCCGGGCCAGCGGCGGCAGGTCGGGAGCCGGGAACTCCAGGACGCCGAGCGCCACCGGCCGGCCGCAGCGCTCTCTCACCAGTTGCCGCAGCTCCAGCAGCTCCCGCTGCGAGGCCGGGCTCGGGCTCCCGTGACCCATCAACAGCAGCGCGGTCACGACACCATCACCGACTGGCGCCCGGCCAGAAGGCGGCCGGCGAGTTCAACCACGGCTCCCACCACCAGCAGCGCTGGCGCCGGTACCCCGGCCGTCCTGGCCGCGGCTTCGATCTCCCCCAAGGTGGCCTGGACCTGGCGCTGTCGGCTGGTGGTCGCCGAGCCGACCAGCATCACCGGTGTGTCCGCCGGCCAGCCCGCGTTCAGCATGGCGCGGGAGATCGCGCCCAAGCGGGCCCCACCCATCAGCACGACCACCGTGTCAGCCCGGAGTCGGTCCCAGTCCGGTCCGGCCTCGGGATCCTGCTGGTGGCCAGTCACGATCAGCACCGAGCGGGCGAGCCCCCGGTGGGTGACCGGGATGCCCGCGGCGGCCGGTCCGGCCAGAGCCGAGCTCACCCCCGGCACCACTTCCCACGGCACGCCCTCGTCCAGAAGCGCCTCCACGTCCTCGGCCCCCCGCCCGAACACGAACGGGTCGCCACCTTTCAACCGGCACACGATCTGGCCGTTGCGGGCCCGTTTCGCCATCGCCGCCACCACCGCCCTCTGGTCGCGCTTGGCCTGGCCGGCCCGATGGCCAGCGGCCAACAGTTCGGCGGAGGGCCTGGCCAGCTCCAGCACCTCTTCCGACACCAACTGGTCGTGAAAGATCACGTCGGCCGCGGCGATCACCGCGGCKGCCCGGAGGGTAAGCAACTCGGGGTCGCCGGGACCGGCGCCGACGATGTAGATCCGGCCCGGCTCGACCGGCCGGCTCAATGGGATCTCTCCTGACGGCTGTCCCGCCAACCCTCGAGATAGGCGTCGAGTTCCCAGTACAGCCGCCGGAGCTCTTCCATCAGGTCCTCGGGCGGCTCTTCCCACATGCCGCGTTGGGCAGCCTCGAACAGCCTCCGAATGATGCCCATCAGGGCCCATGGGTTCTTCTCGCGTAGAAAGGACTGCACCTCTGGATCGAGCGCATACGCCCGGGCGATGCCCTCGTACATCCAGTCCTCGGCGACGTCGGCGGTGGCGTCGTAGCCGAACAGGTAGTCGGTGGTGGCGGCCATCTCGAAGCCGCCCTTGTAGCCGTGGCGCATCATGCCCGCGATCCACTTCGGGTTGACCGCCCGGCTCCGGAAGACCCGCCGGACCTCTTCTTGCAGGGCACGCACGCGTACCCGCGAAGGGTCCGAGCTGTCGCCGTGGTACTGGCGAGGGGCCCGGCCGCTGAGCGCCCGGACGCTGGCGATCATGCCGCCGTGGTACTGGAGATAGTCGTCCGAATCCAGGATGTCGTGCTCGCGGTTGTCCTGGTTCTTGACGGCTACGTTGATGGCTCCGAAGCGCGCTCGGAACTCCGGCACCGCATCCTCGCCGTATACCGCCCGGCCGTAAGCGAAGGCCCCCCAGGCCTCGAAGGCGCGGGCCAGATCCTGCACCTCTTTCCAGTTGCCGGCGTCGATCAGAGGCAGGATCCCGGCCCCGTAGGACCCGGGCCGGCTGCCGAAGATCCGGTAGAGCGAGGTGCGGGTCGCCACCTCCAGCCCGAGTCCGGCCTGGACCTTGCGGTCACGCTCCTCTCGGAAGTGCTTGGCGACGAAGTTGGAGCTGTCCGGCTCGTCCAGTTCGGCAACCATCTCGAAGGCGTGATCGATCAGGTGCACCAGATTGGCGAAGGCGTCGCGGAAGAAGCCCGAGATCCTCACCACGACATCGATCCGCGGCCGGCCCAACTCCGCCAGCGGGACCACCTCGAGCCCGGTCACCCGACGGTTCTCGCCATCCCAGACCGGTCGCACCCCGAGCAGATGCAGGATCTCGGCCACATCGTCGCCATGAGTTCGCATGGCGGCGGTCCCCCAAACCACGATGCCCACCGTCTCGGGGTACGCGCCTTCCTCCTGGAGGTAGCGCTCCAGCAACCCCGCCGCCAGCTGCCCCCCGACTTCATAAGCGATCGGCGAGGGCAGACTCTTGGGATCGACCGAGTAGAAGTTGCGTCCGGTCGGTAGCACATGGGCCATGCCCCGGGTCGGCGCGCCGCTGGGTCCGGCCGCCACAAACCTGCCCTCGAGCCCGGCCACCACGCTGTCCAGCTCCTCGGTGGTGCGTTCGAGCCGTGGGGCCAGCGATTCGCCGATGTAACGGATGGTGCCGGCAAGCTCGGGTCCGGCCTCGGCCAGGGCCGCCTCGACTCCCTGCTCCAGGGTGACTCGGACCAGCCGCCGAGCCTGCTCATGGGCGGCATCCAGGGCCTCGCGGGAGTCTCCTGTCTCCAGCGCCCCCCGGAGCCCGGGCACCCCCTCGTTGCTCCGGCGGGTCAGCTCCACCAGCAGGTCGATCAACTGCTCGCCGCGAGGGTTCGCGCCCAACACGTGCAAGCCGCCGCGTATTTGGGCGTCTTTCAACTCGCAGAGGTAGCCGTCCATGTGGAGCATGAAGGTGTCGAAATCGTGAGGTCGTTCCTCCTCCCCGAGATCACGGTGGAGGTTGGCCTCCTGCACCAACTGCCAGATCTGGTCCTGCAACCGGGGCAGCTTAGACGGATCCAGGGTCTGCAGTTGGTAGTACTCGTCCATCAGCTGCTCGAGCCGCGCGATCTGACCGTAGGAGTCGGCGCGGGTCATGGGTGGGATCAGGTGGTCGACGATCACCGCGTGTCCCCGTCGCTTGGCCTGCACCCCCTCCCCAGGGTCATTGACGACAAACGGGTAGACAACCGGCATCGACCCCAGGAGCGCGTCGGGGAAGCAGTCGCGCGAAAGTCCGACCGACTTGCCGGGCATCCATTCCAGGGTCCCGTGCTTGCCCAGGTGGACTATGGCGTCGGCCTGGAAATCCTCCTCCAGCCAGCGGTAAAAGGCGACATAGTGGTGGGTGGGAGCCAGCCCTGGGTCGTGATAGATGGCGATCGGGTTGTCACCGAAGCCTCGCGGAGGCTGAACGGTGAGCAGCACGTTGCCGAACCGCAGGCCGGCAAAATAGAGCCGCCCCCGGTCGAGGTAGATGCGACCCGGGGGCGGGCCCCAGCGTTCTTCGACCGCCGCCTGGATCGCGGTCGAGAGGCCTCCGTAGGCCGCCGCGTAGGCCGCCACCGGCTGCGCGGCGGGCGAAATCCGCATCTGCTCCGAACTCAGGTATTCCCGGTCGTAGACACCGGCCTCGATCAGGTCGTGAACCAGCTCATCGCCACTGTCCGGCAATTCTCCGATCCGGTAACCCTCGTCGCGAAGGCGGCGGAGCAGCACCAAAGCCGACTGCGGCGTGTCGAGACCGACCGCATTACCAACCCGGGCGTTCTTGGTCGGATAGCTGCTGAGCACGATCGCCACCTTCTTCTCGGCGTTCGGCTTGGAGCGAAGTCGCGCGTGGGCCACCGCCAGCCTCGCCACCGCCCGGCACCGCTCTGGATCGGCGACGTAGCGGACGGCGCCGTCCACCTCCTCCTTGAAGCAGAAAGGCGGACCCACGATCCGGCCGTCGAACTCCGGCAGCGCCACCTGCATGGCGACATCGAGTGGCGCCAGACCGGCGTCGCTGGTGACCCACGCCGCGCGGCTGCCGGTGCTGGTCACGGCCTGGATCACGGGCAGCCCCAGCCGCTCGAGCCAGCGGGCCGTCCAGCCATCGGCCACGGTGCCCCCGTCGACCTGAACCTCGGCGACCGAAAAGCTGAGGGTCATCACCAGACAGTCGGCGAGCGGACGGCCGTCGCGAAGCAGGCATTCGGCGATCGCGGCCGGGATGCCGTCCGGTCCCTGGTCGCGCAGGCTGTAGCAGAAGAAGGCATGCGGTTCCCCGCCCGCCTCTTCGACCGCCCGGCACAGCTCGTCGATGAACTCGAGGTTGCCGCTCATCCAGTGGGCCCGGTAGAAAGCGATCGCGATTACCGGCCGGCCGGCGGAGGGCGATGCGGCCCGGTACACCCCGTTCTGCGGCACCTCGCGGGGTGGCAGGGTGGGATAGCCGGTTCCGCGCAGACCATTGCTCAGGGAGCGGAGCAGGTTGCCCACGTTGGTCAGGCCCCCCGCTTCCCAGTAGCGCCCCGAATCGATCACCAGTTGCCTGGGCGCTGTGGACGCCGCCTCCAACTCCAGATCCTGACCCCGTTCCCCCGGCCAGGCGAGAAGCGGCACGCCGGCTTCGGCGCAGGCAGCGCGCAACGCGTCGAAGCCGTCGGGAAAGGCTCGCCGGCCTCCCAGCAGCCGCAGCCCGACCGCCCAGTAGGCGCCCTCGCGAACCCCAGCCAGCAGCTGTTCGAGTTCCTCGGCGGTGACCCGGGCCGGGTTGAGGGCCTGCACCGGGCCAAAGTCGTCGGGGGTGGCGCGGCCCAGCGCGAGCAGGTCGGTGTCGGCGGTGGAAAGGATCAGAAGGCGGCTCAAAACTCGATCCCCCGCTGGGCCGGCACGCCGGCGTTGTAGTGATGCTTGATCTCCCGCATCTCGGTCACGAGATCGGCGGCCTCGATGATCGCGGGGGTGGCGCCCCGGCCGGTCAGGACCAGGTGGAGGTCGGGCGGCCGCGATCGGGCCAGATCCAGCACCTCCGCCTCGGTCACCAGCCCGGCCTTGATCGACCCCAGAATCTCGTCGAGGACCACCATCTTGTAGCGGCCGGAGGCCACCGCCGTCGCCGCCATCTCGAAGGCGGCCCGGGCGGCGAGCTGGTGCTCGGGGATGGCGATCCTGGGGTCGCGCAGGCGTTCGATCGTGAATCCCCGCCCGCCGACCTCGACCTCGATCTCCGGCACGCCGCGCCGGATCGCGTCCCGCTCACCGGTCTTCCAGGCGCCCTTGATGAACTGGATCACCTTGACCGGCTGCCGGTTGCCGGCRGCGCGCARCGCCAGCCCGAAAGCGGCGGTGGTCTTGCCCTTGCCCTCGCCGGTGAACACCAGCAGCAGTCCGCGCCGGCGCGCCTTGGCCTCTCTCCGCCGCCGCTTCTCTTCTTCGTCCAACCTTCACCTCCGCGGGTAGCGGGAGGAGAGGTGGCAGCGTGAAGGGTGTTTCCTGGCGGCCAGGGCCCGTCCGCGCGGCCTCTGCTCCCGTGGAGTCGAGGCAGGTCTCCTGGCTTCCGGCGTTTTTCCCCCGGCCTACCTTCCCAGGCCTCGACGAGGCCCAGTGGCGCCCCCCATCTTGGGAGCTCGGCCGGGACGCCGGTTACAGTGGCGGGACCGCTCCGGACTTGCACCGGATTCCCTATTCAGCCCTGACGGGCACCCCGACTTATGAACTTGTAGCTGTTGGGACAACAGTCTAGCACCGGGCCCGGCCGGCTCCGCTCGGATGGCCGGCGACCAGGCTCACCCGCCTCAGGGATTGGCGGGGGCACGATCGGAAACCCCAGCCTCGCCGAAAGTCGCCATCCCGTTCAGGGTTCGCACCGCCGCCTCCAGCAGCGGCAGCGCGAGCACCGCCCCCGTGCCCTCGCCCAAACGCAGGTCGAGATCGAGCAGAGGCTGGAGCCCGAGCCTGTCCAGAGCCACCTGATGGCCGAGTTCTCGCGAGCGATGGGACGCGATCAGGTAGCCGGTCACATCCGGCGCGAGGGCGGCCGCCACCAGCGCGCCAGCCCCGGAGATGAATCCATCGATGATCACCGGCCTGCGGTGGGAGGCCGCTTCCAGGATCACTCCGACCAGGCCGGCGATCTCGAAACCGCCCAGGGCGGCAAGCGTCTCGACCGGGTCGTCCAAACCGAAGCGGTTGACGGCCAACGCCTGCTTAACCGCGGCCCGCTTACGCTCCCAGCCAGCATCATCGACACCCGTCCCCCGTCCCACCACCTGGTCGGGATCGGCGCCGGTGAAGGCGCAGACCAGAGCCGCCGAAGCCGTGGTGTTACCGATTCCCATGTCTCCGGTAAGCGCCACATCCATGCCTCTCTGCAGTTCGTCCCGGACCAGGCGGCGGCCGTGCTCGACCGCCGCGAGCGCTTCCTGGCGGGTCATCGCCGGCCCCGCCGTGATGCTGTCGGTGCCCCGCCGGACCTTACAGTCGCGCAGCGCCGGGTGAGCGGGCAGATCGGCGTCGACACCGAGATCGGCCACCACCACCCTGGCTCCCATCTGCCCGGCGAGGACGTTGATCGCGGCCCCCCCGCCGAGGAAATTCGCCACCATCTGGGCGGTCACCTCTCGGGGGTAAGCGCTGACCCCCTCGCGCGACACACCGTGGTCACCGGCCAGGGTGAACACCACCCGCTCCCGCAAGGGAACTTCGAGGCGACCGGCGATCCCGGCCAGGCGCACCGACAGATCCTCCAGCCGGCCGAGGCTCCCCGCCGGCTTGGTCAGCAYGACCTGCCGGTCGAGCGCCGCCGCCATCGCGGTCCGGTCCAGGGCCGGGATCTCCACGTTCACCATCGGCCGATCACCCGGAGAGAGCTCCGGCCAGGGACGGCCCCAGGCTTCGGAAAAGACCAGGTCAGCCAGGTGGCGCCGGCCCTCCCAACCCACCTGCTCGAGCAGGGGACGGGCGGGAAAAGCTTCCGGCCAGCCCACGCAGAGCAGCGCCAGCGGCCGGATGTGAGGTGGAATCTCGAGCGCCTGCTGCACCTCGCCGGGATGGAAGAAGCTGACCCACCCCACTCCCAGCCCCTCCACCCTGGCCGCCAGCCAGAGGTTCTGGATCGCGCAGCAGGCACTGTAGACGTCGGTCTCCACATCGCTGTAGCGCCCCAGCACGTGGTGGCCGCCGCGAGTGGGGTCGATGGTAACCACGATCACGGCCCCGCATTCCATGATCCCTTCGACCTTGAGGCGCATGAATTCTTCGACCCGGTGCGCGTTCTCGCCCATCGCGGCGGCGGTCGCCAGGCGCTGACGCTGAGCGCTCTCCTTCAGGAGTTCCCGGCGTCCGGAGTCACGAACCACGATGAAGCTCCAGGGCTGCATGTAGCCGACCGACCCGGCCTGGTGGGCCGCCCAGAGCAGGCGCCGGAGCAAGCCGTCCGGCACCGGCTCGCGCTTGAAATGGCGGATGTCCCGGCGTTCGGAGATCACGCGGTAGAATCCCGCCGCCTCCGCCGGGCTGAAAGTGGCCGCCGAGGTTACCACTCCGGGATGCTGCTCAACCAACTTCACTTGCGTACTGCCTCCTCAAGGTGGCCCGGCACCGCTTCGGCGCCGTCTCCCAGGAAGCACACAGCACGCCGAAGCGGGCCGAGTGACTTTACCTGTCCCCGGATCTCGCCACAGGCAGGTCTCCTGGCTTCCAGCCGTCGCGCGACCCTGCTGCCTTCCCGGACGAACCGGTGGCGCCGGACAGGCTTCCGGCCGGCAGGGCCGCAGCTGGTTACAGTGGCGGGACCGCTCCGGACTCTGACCGGATTCCCTATTCTGCCGCCCGCCTCCGTGCGGGTGGCCACCTGCGGCGTCTATTCGCTTGTGCTGCCGAGGATAGCAACCGGCTGGGGCCGGCCGCCAGCCGCCGGTCGCCTGCGCTTGGTAGTGGGTTCATCCCGGCCTTCCAGTCGCACCCCCGGCCGGGTGATGGGCGACCGGTGTCAGTCTGGGCCCTGCGCCCTCACCTTCTCGACTGCCTGAAGCGCCTCCGCCAGTTCGCGGATCCAGTCGGCCTGGTGACGGCCGACCAGGCGAACACACCAGGCCAAAGCATCCGATCGCGACCTGGCCACGCCAGCCGCGACCAGAGTGTCGAGCACCCGCCGTTCAGGCTGCCGCAGCCGCGTCATCACCGGCACCGAGGCGGTGCTGAACAGGATGGTGGTCGAACCGCACCTGGCTCCCCAGGAGACGCGGCGCTGGAAGTGTTGCTCGGCTTCGGCGGCGATTCGGATCCGCTCCGGCCGGCTCTCCTGGCGGAAGGCCGCGAGCCGGCTTCGCTCGGCGGCCGGGCGGCCGGCCGGCGGTAAGGTGCCGATCACGATCAGCTCGTCCTGGTCGGCGGTCACCTCGGGAGGAGCGATGAACCAGCTCTGGGGAACATGCTCGGCAAACCAACTCGCGATCATCTCCGGAGTGGCCACAGCCATGTTTACATCATTACCCATCGAGCGCGCCTCAGGCCCGCGCCAGCGAGGTCGGCACCGAGGCCGAGTCCAGCGCCCTGCCCTCCGCCGGAGACGCCCGGCGGCTTGCGCAACTCGAAAGTCGACCCGAAGGCTGACATCGAAGGCGGCCGTGCCTAATTGATCTGCCGATCCCGACCTACCCAGTACGGGTCACGGAGCACACGCTTGAGAATCTTGCCCGACGGGTTGCGGGGCAGCTCGCTGACGAAGTCGACCGAGGTCGGACGCTGGTAGCCAGCGAGCCGGGTGCGGCTCCACTCGATGATTTCCTCGGCGGTCGCCTCGACCCCCGGCTTCAGCACCACCACCGCCTTGACCGTCTCCCCCCAGGCTTCGTGGGGGACTCCGATCACCGCCACGTCGGCGATCGCGGGATGAGCCGCGAGCACGTTTTCCACCTCGATCGGGTAGATGTTCTCGCCGCCGGAGATGATCATGTCCTTGATCCGGTCGGTCAGGAACAGGTAACCGTCCTGGTCGATGTAGCCGGCATCGCCGGTGCGGAACCAGCCATCCGCGGTAAAGGCGGCGTCGGTGGCTTCTGGCCTGGCCCAGTAGCCCTTCATCTTCTGCGGACCCGTGAACTGGATCTCACCCACCGTGCCCCGGGGCACCTCCAGTCCGGTCGCCGGATCCACCACTCGCAGGTGCACGAAGCTGGCCAGCGGCCGGCCGGCCGACCGCATCAGGTGGGCGCGGGGGCCGTCCGGATCGTGGTCCTCGGGCTCCAAGGTGGTGATCGCGCCGGTGGTCTCGGTCAAGCCGTAAACCTGCTGGAAGCCGCACCTGAACACGGCCATGGCCCGCTTGAGGGCGGTGTCCGTGATCGGCGCCGCCCCGTAAGTGATCCGGCGGAGGCTGGAATAGTCGCCCTGTTCAGCGCCCGGCACCATGCACATGAACTGGAGCACAGCTGGCACCACGAAGCCGTTGGTGATGCGGTGCTCCTGCATCAAAGCGACGGTCTCGACGGGGTTGAAATCGCGCACCAGGACCATGACGCAACCCTCCGCGATCCCGGCCAGGGCCCATCCCGAGCCGCCGATGTGAAAGAGCGGCATCGCCACCAGATTCACGCTGTCGACGTCGAGCTGGAAGATCCGACCCGCCTCGGCCAGCAACGCCGAAAGGTTGGCATGGGTCAGCATCGCGCCTTTGGGCAGACCGGTGGTACCCGATGTGTAGAGCTGGAGGGCGGTGTCCTCCGGGTCCCAGGGCGAGTTCGGATCGGTGGCGCTTCGGCCACTCAACCAGGAGCCGTACGACTGCCAGCGGGGATGCTCGCCCAGGGCGACGATTTTGCTCACCGTCGACAAGTTGGACTCGATCGCCTCCACCGTCGAGTAGAAGTCGGGTCCGACGAACAGCACCCGGGCCTGGGCGTCGTTGATCGTGAACTCGACCTGGGCCGGCGCCAGCCGCCAGTTGACCGCCACATGAATCGCGTTCAGCTTGGCGGCGCCGAACAGGGTCTCGAAGTATTCCGGACTGTTCTTGTCGATAAAGGCGACGTGATCCTGGTTTCCCACCCCCTCCGCCGCGAGGGCGTTGGCGGCCCGGCTGGACGCCTTGTCGAGTTCGCCGTAGGTGATCCGGCGATCACCGTAGATGATGGCCGCCGACTCGGCACGGCCGGGCACCTGGGCTCGGATCAGGTTGGCAAGGCTTTGGACCATAGGCCTCCTTTCAGGCAGGATCGTTCGAGCTGGGGCAACCTGGCCGCTATTCTGGCAGACTGATTTGGATTACGGGCCCTGCCGCAGACTCGCCCCCGGCTCCCGGCACCCCCGGCCCACTGGTCAGGCAAGCGGATCCGGGCGGACACCGTGCGCGATCCCTCAGGCTCGATCACGGGCTGCATCGAGAACCCGCCTCCCCCCACCTCCGGCTGATCCCGGCGCCGCCCGCCCCCGGCCCGATCCGGGCGYGCCTKGCGGTTCAGCGGCCGGCCGCGTACCCTTGCATACCCCGCGGGTTGGCGGCCGCCCGCATCTCGCCGGTGGCCGGGTCGTACGACACCGCCGAGAGCCGGCCCAGCGCCCAGGGATCGGTGACCACCACCTCGTGGCCCCGCCGCCGCAGTTCGGCGACCACTTCCGGCGCCACCCGCTCCTCGACCACCACCCGGCCCGGGAACGACTCGCGCGGATAGAACGAACTCGGGAAGTGATTGGTGTGGAATATCGGTGCGTCGATCGTCCGCTGCAGATTCCAGCCGGTGGCGACGGCGGTGGCGAAGAACGTCATCGACCACTGATCCTGCTGGTCGGCACCGGGGGTGCCGAAGGCGAGCCGGGTGCCATCCGACCGGATGGCGAAGCTCGGACTCAAGGTGGTGCGCGGCCGCTTACCCGGCGCCAACGAGTTGGGTAGCCCCTCTTCCAGGGTGAAGATCTGGGCCCGGCTGCCCAGGCAGAAGCCGAGGCCGGGGATGGCCGGCGAGCTCTGCAGCCAACCGCCACTGGGGGTGGCCGAGACCAGGTTGCCCCACCGATCGGCGATGTCGAGGTGGCAGGTGTCACCGCGCACCGCGCCCCGGGCGGTCAGGGTCGGATCGCCCACCCCCCGGTCCTCGGTGACCACCCCGGGTGTTCCAAATCTCGGCAGCCGGGGCACCCGGCCGTTCGGGGAGCCCGGGCGCAACTCGAGGCTGGCGGTCTCACCGATCAACGCCCGGCGCGACCCGGTGTACCCGGGGGCCAGTAACTCGTCGACCAGGTCGGGGGTGAAGTCCGGATCCCCGTACCATGCCTCCCGGTCTGCGAACGCCAGTTTGGCGCTCTCGACCACCAGATGGATGAATTCCGCCCCCCGTGGATCGAGGCCGGCGAGATCGAATCCCTCCAGCAGCGCCAGTTGCTGGAGGAAGGTCGGTCCCTGGCTCCAGGGGCCACACTTGTAAACCTCCCAGTCCTGGTAGCGGTGAACGACTGGGGCCTCGATCCCGGCCCTCCAGGCGGCCATGTCGGCACCGGTCAGCAATCCGCGGTGACGTCTCCCGGTTACGTCCATCGCCTCGTTCTCCCGCAGGAAGCGGTCGATGGTCTCGGCCACGAAGCCCTCGTACCAGCAGGCTCGGGCGGCCTCGATCGAGCCCTCCCGCCCGCCGCCCGCCGCCTCGGCGGCGGTCACCACCCGCCGGTACGTGGCGGCCAAATCAGGATTGATCAGTAGGCCGCCGGCGGCCGGAGCCGAGCCTCCTCGCAGCCACAGCCGGCCCGACTCGGTCCACTCCTCGCGGAACAGCTGCTCGACCCCGGCGATGGTCTGGACGATCCGGGGCAGGGCCGGGAAGCCCTGCTCGGCGTAGTAGATGGCGTAGGCAAGCACGTCGGCCACGCTCCAGGTGCCGTATTCGGCGAGGATCAACATCCAGGCCCCGAAGGCGCCCGGCACGCAGGGTGCCAGCAGCCCGGTGCCCGGGATCAGTTCGAGGCCCAGGCGCCGGAAGGCCTGGATGGTGGCGGCGGCGGGCGCCGGGCCCTGGCCGCAGATGACCTCGGGCCGGCCCCGGTGGGCGCTGTAGACGATCGCCGGCAGATCGCCGCCCGGACCGTTCAGGTGCGGCTCCACCACCTGTAGGGTGAGCCCGGCGGCCACTGCCGCGTCGAAGGCGTTGCCGCCCCGCTCCAGTACCGCCATCCCGACCTGGGAGGCGATCCAGTGGGTGGAGGCGACCATGCCATGATGCCCGTGCAGTTCGGGTCGGGTGGTGAACGTCATCACAGTCCATGATGGCAGCCTCCGACCGGCGGCCAGCCGGGCGCCGATCGGGGCGGTCGCGGTTACCCTCAGGGCATGACCGACGCCACCGCCACCGGAGCCGCGGCCCCGGAGCCGGACGCGATCGCCCCGGACGGATCCGAGATCCGCCTGCTCTGTGTCGATGCCGTCCGAGCCTCCCTGGTCGAGGTCCGGCTGTCGCCTGGAGCTACCAGCCGCCCGGTGCGGCACCGCACCGTCGAGGAAATCTGGTATTTCCTGTCCGGTCAGGGGCGGGTCTGGCGGAGCGACGGCGCCGGGACCGGCTCGGTGGTCGCGGCGCGACCGGGCACGGTGCTGCGGATCCCCACCGGATGGTCCTTCCAGTTCCAGGCTACCGGCGACCAGCCGCTCCGCTTCCTCTGTTACACCTCGCCGCCCTGGCCCGGGGACGCGGAGGCGGAACCGGTCGCGGTCGGAGGCCTCGACTGAGAGTGCTCCGGGCCCGGCCGATCGCTTTCTGGGCGGCCCTGGCCTGGATGGCTGGACTGGCGGCGATCGGAGGCTGTAGCGCCGGTGACCCTCGGCCTGAGACCGGAGTACCGGTCGCCACCAGGCTGCTGAAAAGCCCCCAGGTCGCGGCTGACGGAAGGCCACCCCTGGCTTTCGCGGCGACTCCACAGGCCTTCAGCCTGGGCCTGGCGGTGGCGGCCGGCACCATCGACCTCGGTCCCCCGGCCGCCGGCCGGCCGCTGATCGTCGGACTCGACATCCAGAACGGTTGTGACGCTATCCGGGCGGTCACCGCCACCTGGTTCCAGAATGTCGACCCGCCCCAGCTCCGGCTCACCCTGGTGCCCCAGCCCACCTCCTGTTTGCCGGGCGGCAGCCTGCGCAAGCCTTTGACGCTGGTCGAGGTCGAGGCCGACCGGCTGCCTCGTAACCGCCCGCTCCAGGTCGGTTATGCCGACTCACCTGGTCATATCCGGCAACGCGCGGTCATCACCATCGGCGGCGGGACCGGCGCCTGACGAGAAAGTGGGCGACGGCCCGTGTCGGAAGGCCGCCGCCCCCCGAGAGAGAGATGTCGGAGTCAGGTCGCCGTCGCGACGTCCGGGGAACCGGTGGTGGAGATCGCGGCGGGAAGCCTTCCAACTCGGTCTCCGCTCCCGGACGGATCATCCGACCGAGCCTCCCCTGGCTGGCAGCCCGCCGCGCAGCGACAATATACCGGGCCAGGTTCGGTCTGGCATCGGGTAATTCCCCTATTGTCTTCAGCCGGGGTGGGCGGCGACGCTCTTCATCGCCTCTGTGGTCAGGACGGGCGGTGTTCCACCCGCCCCCAACCGCCGGCCGCCACCGGCAGCTCAGACCGGCAGGCCGAGCAGGTCGTGCTCCACCGCCCAGAGGGTGGCCGCGGCCCGGGTCGACACTCCCACCTTGTCGTAGATGTGCTGGATGTGGTGATCCACGGTCTTCTGCGAGATCCTGAGGAAGACCGCGATGTTCTTGTTGGCATGACCCCGGGCGATCAGCCGCAGGACCTCGATCTCCCGCTCGGTGAGACCCGCCGCCGCCTCCCGGCGAGTCTGCCGACCCCGGTGGCCGGCCGCCGCCAGCACCGCGTCGACCGCCTGGCCGTCCTGCCGCCCGAGCCTGACCTCGGCCCGGAGCGCGTCAGCGGCCTGCTCCGGCGGGACCGGCGGGCGGTGGGGCCGGGGCTCGATCATCGACTGGTAGGCGTTGGCGGCGATCAAGATGCGGGCCAGGGCCGGCAACTGGGCGGCGCCGACCCCGCGGTGATAGCCGGACCCGTCCAGCCGCTCGTGATGGAGCGAACCGAGCCGGCCCAGCGGGGCCAGGGCGGCGGGCCGGGCCAGGATCCGCTCGGTGAGATAGGGATGGAGCCGCACCTGCTCCTTCTCGCGATCGCTGAGCGGGCCCCGCTTGATCCAGACCGCGGTGGGCACTCCCATCCGGCCGACCTCGTGGAGCAGGGCGGCCCGCCAGGCCACCATCACATCGGCGGCCGGGAGGCTGCAGCGCTGAGCCGCGCCGGCGACCAGCGCGGCCACCCGGGGCGAGTGACCCACGGTGTTCGGCGACTTGATGTCGATCGAATCGGCGATGGCGGCGCAGGCGGCGTCGAACTGTTCCGGACTCAGGTACTCCTGGGGGCCCGGTTCCATCGCGATCAGAGTGTCCCAGGAAGGCTCGTCTTCCAGGTCGGCCAGCAGTGAGCTGGCCGACGCCAAGAAGTGGTCGCAGATCTCCGGGTCGTAGGCCCGACCCCGGCGATCGCGGACCATCTCGACCGCCGCCTCGCGGCCGCCCAGCCTAGCCATGGCCAGCACGTCCTGGATCATTCCCACGACTCGGACGCTGAGCGCCAGCCTCCGACCTCGCACGCCCAAAGGGCCAGCGCCATCCCAGCGCTCGTAGACCTGGCCGAGAGCTTCGATCAGACCGGCCCCGAAGCCCATCCGGCCGGCCAGCCGTTGCGCCACCTCGCACTGGCCGGCGACCCAGTCCTTGACCTCCGCCGCAGTGCCCACCCCCCGCAGCACGTGCCCCAGCCGGCCGGCCACGGACGCGTCGGCCCGGGCCTGCCACATCAGGCGCAGGGCGAGCGCCAGCCGGTCCCCGGTCCGGCCCAGGTCGATGGTGGCCAGGGCCCGGCGGAGGGTCACCTCGTCACCGAAGAGGTCGGCGAAGGCATGCGTCTCGGCGGTACAGCCGATGTATCGGAGCAGAGCGAAGTAGTAGATGTCGCGTAGCCGGTCGGAGTCGAGCCCGATCCGCTCGCCCAGCCGAACCGAGATCAGGCATGAGGTGATCGCCGATTCCTGGGGCCGGCCCATGTTCAGGTCGGTGGCGATCGAGAGGGCGGCCATCAGCTCCGAGAGCCGGATCTGAGCGCCGTCAGGCGGCGAAGTCATCGTCCTCCGGCCGGACCAGGCCCGACGAGCATCCCATGCCGCCTCGGATAATAGAAGCTCCCGATCATGAACGAACTCCCTCTGGTGGGCATCATCATGGGCTCGCGGTCCGACTGGAACACCATGCGAGCCGCCTCCGATACGCTCACCCGGCTGGAGGTGGCGCACGAAACCCGGGTGGTCTCGGCCCACCGAACCCCCGACCTACTCTTCGAGTATGCGACCACGGCCGCCGATCGAGGTCTGCGCGTCATCATCGCCGGGGCCGGAGGCGCTGCCCACCTGCCGGGCATGTGCGCCAGCAAGACCGGCCTGCCGGTGATCGGAGTGCCGGTCCGGTCGGCCATGCTGAACGGGATCGATTCCCTGCTCTCGATCGTGCAGATGCCGGCCGGAGTGCCGGTGGCGACGATGGCGATCGGCGAGGCGGGAGCGGTCAACGCCGCCCTGCTGGCGGCCTCCATCCTGGCACTGTCCGATCCCGAGCTGTCAGCCCGCCTCGACCGGGCCCGCGCCGAGCAGACCGCGCGGGTGCTGGCGATCGGCGACCCGGCCGCCAGCGCCGACTTGCCCCCAGCCAGGTGAGGGGGCACCGGCTGGACGGCTTCGGCCCCACCATCGGCATCGCCGGCGGCGGCCAGCTCGGCCTGATGCTGGCGCTGGCCGGGATTCCACTGGGCATGCGTTTCCGATTCCTCGACCCGGATCCCGAGGCACCCGCTCGGCGCGCGGGGGAACTGGTACTGGGGGAACTGGACGACCCGGGCGCGTTGGCCCGGCTGGCCGAGGGCTGCGCGGTGGTCACCTACGAGATCGAAAACGCCAGCGCGGAGAAGATGATCCGGCTGGCCGAGCAGATTCCCGTGCACCCCGATCCGCACGTGCTGGCCGACGCCGCCGACCGACTGCGTGAAAAGCGTCTGTTCGGGGCGCTGGGCATCCCGACCGTACCCTGGGCGCGGGTCGACGCCGCCGCCGATCTGGCCGCCGCCGCTGAACACACCGGACTTCCGGCCCTGCTCAAGACGCGGTCAGGCGGTTACGACGGGCGCGGTCAGATCGAAGTGGGATCGCGATCAGAGTTGCTGCCGGCCTGGGAGCGGCTGGGCGGCGTTCCGGCCCTGCTCGAGCGCCGAGTCGAGTTCACCCGCGAACTCTCGGTGGTGGCGGTACGAGGTCATGACGGTGAGCTGCGCGCCTATCCGCTGGTGGAGAACCGCCATCAAGGCGGCATCCTCCGGGAGAGCGCTGCCCCGGCGCCGGTCGCTCCCCACCTGGTGGCGGCGGCCCATCAGTACGCGCATGCGATCATGCGCCACCACCGGTATGTCGGCGTGCTGGCGCTGGAGATGTTCGAGGTCAACGGAATGCTTTATGCGAACGAGTTCGCCCCGCGAGTGCACAACAGCGGCCACTGGACGATCGAAGGAGCGGTCACCAGCCAGTTCGAGAACCATCTGCGCGCGATCTGCGGGCTTCCTCTGGGATCGGTCGAAGCGATCGGTTCGAGCCGGATGGTCAACCTGATCGGCGACCTTCCTGATCTGGGTGAGCTGGCGGCCATCCCCGGCGCCCACCTGCACCTGTACGGCAAATCGCCCCGCACCGGCCGCAAGCTCGGCCACGTGACCTACCACACGCCCGGCCAGGACGCCGGCCAGTGTTCCAGGACGCCGGCATCCAACCTGAGTCGATCTCGATCCGGTTGAGAACGCCGGCCAACCGCCGGCGAAAGCCGGCTTCCGCCGTTCATTCGATCTCGATTCTGCTGAGGACGCCGGCGAAGGCTTCCACGGTGGCGTCGATGTCGGCCTCAGTATGCGCCGCCGACACGAAGCCGCCATCCCGCAGCAGGTCGACCCCGGCCGTGAGCAGGCCCAGCCGCAGATCCTGAAGGCTGCGCATACCGGCCAGCAACCGGTAAGGAGAATCGTCGACCAGGCCGCCGGCCTGGTCGCTCAGCGGAAAGCCGGCGCCGACGTAGACATGGAACATCGATCCCTCTCCGTAGGCGGCGCCGGGCAGGCCAGCGGCCCGGATGGCCTGGTTGAGCCCGGCCCTGAGCCGTTCACCGAGCTGGTCGATCCGGGCGTGGACGGAACCGTCCCGGATCAATCTGAGGGCGGCCAGGCCGGCCGCCGCGCTCACCGGGTTGGCGTTGTAGGTGCCGTACTGCGCCACCCGCCGGAAGCGGTCGTGATCGGGATCGCCGGTGAAGGTCATCGTCCCCAGGATGTCGCTCCGGCCAGCCACCGCGCCCCCGGGCAGGCCGCCGGCCACGATCTTGGCCAGGGTGGAGAGGTCGGGCACCACTCCGTACCGCTCCTGGGCGCCTCCCGGCGCCAGCCGGAAGCCGGTGATCACCTCGTCGAAGATGAGCACGGTGCCGGTCCGCGTGGTCAGCTCGCGGAGGCGGCGCAGGAAGCCGGGATCGATCGGCATGGTCCCCCAGGAAGCTCCACCCGGCTCCAAAATCACAGCGGCCACGTCGCGCCGCTCGAGGGTGGCCGCGACCAGTTCGAAGTCCTCGGCCGGCAAAGGCAGCCAGGAGGCGCCGGGATCGACCCCGGCGCTGGCCGGTACCTGGAATGGCTCGCGCATCCCGAAGGTGGCCCCATCGTGCCAGCCGTGGAAGTGCCCATTGAAGCGGACGATGCTCCGCCGGCCGGTCGCGGCCCGGGCCAAGCGCGCCGCCAGGTGAGTCGCCTCGGTGCCGGAGGCGGTGAACCTGACCATCTCCGCGCACGGCACCAATTCACAGATGAGCTCGGCCCACTCGATCTCCACCGGATGGGAGGAGCTGAAGTGGGTGCCTCGCCGGAGGGCGGCCACGACCGCCGCTTCTACTTCGGGATGGCGGTGGCCGAGGATCAGGGCACCATGACCCATCCCGTAGTCGATCAGCTGGTGGCCCTCGGCGCTCCACTTGTAAGCGCCTTCGGCCCGGGTCACGTAGACCGGAAAGGGGTCCTGGTGCCGGCTGTCATGGGCGATCCCGCCGGGCAGCACCCCGGCCGCCCGCCGGTACAGCTCGGCGGAGCGCGGAAAGGCGGCGGCGAAGGCGCGCCGCGTGGACGAAATCGTTGACATTAGGAGGCGTCTCCTCAGGGCGGGCCGGATTGGATCTGGATTCCGTGATCATACGAAGCTCGAACCAGACGGATCGGTCAGGCGCGACCGCCGCCAGGTCGCTTCGAGGGC